>Ga0067045_1002413_pt1 | contig 220490 bp, 209 predicted proteins | sample TerdegcTABiofilm_FD_59184 | JGI IMG/M metagenome (GOLD analysis project Ga0067045, IMG submission 59184) | Combined Assembly of (Gp0054472, Gp0054536) Wastewater bioreactor microbial communities from Singapore -Terephthalate degrading...
TACCAAATCCTACAGGCGAACTTAGGGCAGGAATGACCGCAGAAGGAGAAATTATATTAAAAGAAAAGCGTAATGTCCTACTAGTACCATTAAAGGCGGTAAAAAGAACTGAGAGAAGGGCTTATGTAGAGGTATTAAGAGATAATGGAGAGAGAGAATTAACTAGAGTCACTCTAGGGGAAGATGACGGTGTAAATGTAGTTGTAGAAAGAGGATTAAATGTAGGAGATAAGGTAGTAATAAGTTCAACTGCTAGTTCCACCACGACAAGAAATCCTAACCCGTCACCTTTTAGAATCTTTAGATAAAGGTGAGAGTATGCTTTTTCTTGAGATATTAAAAATGGCTTTAGATAGTTTTAGACTTAATAAACTTAGGACATTTCTTACCGCATTAGGCATAATGATAGGAGTAGCAGCAGTTGTAGCCCTTATGGCATTGGGAGAAGGGACAAAGGCGAGTATAGAAAAACAATTTACATCACTCGGCTCTAATCTACTTATAGTAAACTCAGGTGGTAGGGCAAGGGGACCAGGCTTAATAAGATTTGGTCCAGCCAGGTCTACTTTAACCAATAAGGACTATGAAGCCCTTCTAAAAGGGCTAGAGAGTAATAGTATAATAGGGGTAGTACCGGAAAGTTCTAGGAATGTTCAGGTAAAATATCTTTCAGTTAATGCAAATGTAAACCTTATTGGAACATCCCCAGATTATATAGTAATAAGGGACTGGGGGGTAAAAGAGGGAAGTTTCTTTACCGAAAAAGAGTATACAGGGAAAAAGAGAGTAGCGGTCCTTGGAGCTTCTATAGCTGAGACACTCTTTGGGAATGATGAGGCGATCGGGAAAAGGATTAAGATTAACGGTATAAGTTTTCAGGTAATAGGAGTTATGGAACCACAAGGTCAGGCTGGTGGTTTTATGAATATGGACGAGATGATACTCATCCCGCTCTCAACATACCAACGCAAGATAGAAGGTGGAGATAGAATAAGGACCATATATGTATCTGTTAGGGATATTAGTCTTATGGACAGAGTTCAAGCTCAGATAGAAGATATCATTAGGAAAAATCATAAGATTACTAATCCAGATAATGACGACTTCAATGTCCAAAATCAACTCGCTTTTATAAACGCAGTATCTACTGCTACGCAGACAATGACTATGTTCTTAGCGGGCATAGCTGCAATCTCACTCTTAGTTGGCGGTATCGGTATTATGAATATTATGTTAGTAAATGTCACAGAGAGGATTAGAGAGATAGGTATAAGGAAGGCTATAGGAGCAAAAGCAAGAGACATACTATTACAGTTTCTTATGGAATCTATGTTAGTCTCTATAGCTGGAGGATTAGTAGGTATAATTCTAGGTATAGGCTTGGGAGAGGTAATTAGAAGGTCTGCAAATATAAGTATGTTAGTAACTCCTATGCCTATAATTTTATCTTTTTCAGTCTCTGCTGTAGTAGGAATATTCTTTGGTTACTATCCAGCAAAGAGGGCAGCAAGTTTAAATCCTATAGAAGCCCTTAGATACGAATAGGAGGGATAAAAATGAAAGTATACTTAAAAGTTATAAGCGTATCTTTCTTAATAATGTTAATTTTATCTAGTATTGTTTATGCACAGCAACAGGAAGGTCCAAGAAGAGGATTTGGAAATCCAGAACTACAGCAATTACTAAGGCTTATTCAAGACTTAAACGAATTAGAAAAGGATAAAAAATTAGCATTAAATAAAGACCAGGCTAAAAAACTGATTCCTATATTGCAGGATTTAATGAAGAAGGAAAGCCTACCTTCTAAAGAGGCAGAAAAATTTATTGATAAGATAGAAAGTATCCTAACCGATGCCCAGATCACATTCTTAGATAAATTACAGATAGAAAGGCAGGAAAGATTTAGGCAACTAAGACAGCAACAGCAGAGTCAAAGACAACAGGGTCAGACGCCCATTCAGAATAGGCCTCCTCGAAATATAGATAAAGATATGGAAAAGGTTATCCAAGGCTGGATGCAGGGTAAACCTCTAAATCCTTACTACTATGTCAAAGCCTTTAAAGACAGGCTTAATGAATTCATAGAAAGACTAAAGAAGAAATAAACTCTCATGACAAACTTACGCTACTAGAAGAGGCTAATAAAGTCTTGGAGAAGATAAAATATGCCCCGGACTCTCCGGGGCATATTTTATAGTACAGGTGTTATCTGGCCTTTATTGTCAGCAGATTTTATCTCTGCTTCTACAATTTCTATTGTCTCTTTACTGCTTTCAGGAGGAGCCACAGTTATGGGTTTATCATTAAGTACGCATTCTGCGAAATACTTAATCTCTCTGTAATACCCCATCTCTTTTGGAAGCTCAGGGATAAAACTCTTACCATCGTTTGGATTTACCCTTAGGACACCATTTTGAAAGATGAGATTTCCTCTCTCAAAGTTTGCCCTAAATAACATCTCGAATCCGTATTCCCCCTGAAGTGTCCAGTCATCCTGTGCATTTATAACCTTTCCATCAGGATATATATAGTTTGTTGAGACTATATCATATCCACTTCCTGGTATGACATTTCTAGCTATCGTTGTAACTGCAGTAGGCTTTCCAAAAAGCCAGTTTATTGTATCTACATCATGTATATGCTGGTCTAAGATACAGCCTCCACTCTTCTCTTTAATGAGAAGCCAGTTCTCATAGGACCACTTAGGAGTCCCCCCACCCCTATAGAAATATCCACCTAAGAATTTACCAAATCTTTCTGTCTCTACACATTCTTTTAGGTATTCATACTCAGGCCAGAATCTGAGGCAGTGTCCTATCATTAGCTTTCTGTTATTTTTCTTCGCTGCATCTATCATCTCTGCACACTGTTTAGAATTTAGAGCCATTGGCTTTTCGCACAGGACATGTATCCCTCTATTTAGAGCCTTTATAGTTGCCTCTGCATGTAAATAGGTTGGAAGACAGATATCAACATAGTCTAATTCTTCCTTCTCTAACATCTCATCAAGATTTGTATACAATCTATATTTACTAAAGTCATACTTTTTTGTCCCTACATCTATATTCCCAGGGATAAATTTATTCTCAAACTTAGCCGGGTCTATATCACATATAGCTATGAGTTTGATAGGAAAGCCTTCAGATTCAAGTCTTATATAATTGTCTAGATGCCCCCTTCCCATAAAGCCGATTCCTATAAGTCCTACTTTTAACATACTATTCCCTCCCAAGTATCTTATCCATAGATTTAGACGTATTATATATCATTTGTAAAGGATAATGTTTATATGCAGACATCTCTGCATTTAGATAATTGTCATATCCTACCTCTTTCAAGGCGGAAATTACTTTAGGGAAATCTACATCTCCTGCCAATAGGTCTACAAAGCCTGACAGTCCACACCCTTGTCTCCTATAGTCCTTTACATGGATCTTTCTTATCCTACTTCCAAGTATCTTTATCCAATGTTCGGGATAACCTATATAGATGATATTACCAACATCTAAATAGACACCCACGTATTTGGAGTTAATCTTATCTACAAAATCTCTCATCTCTAAAGGTGATAGTAAGAATTTATTCCACACATTTTCTACCCCTATACATACCTTAGATGACTCTGCAAATCTCGCTAGCTCACTTATAGCCTCTAATGCATAGTCATAAGCCCTGTCATACTCTATCACTTCTGAACCTGGCATCCAATCTACACCTACATATCCTGGGACAACTAGAATTGTATCAACTCCTAGAATGCTTGCAAACTCTAACTGTTTTTTACATACATCCTTGGCTTTCTCTCTAATCTCTTTAGAATTACTAGTAAATGGATATTTCCAGTATAATCCTGCAGCAAGACCACTTATCTCTATACCTATATCTTCTGCCATCTTCTTATACTTTAGGATATCACTCTCTTTACTATCTAAACCAAGCTCTCCACTCTCTGTAATAGAGAGCTCTATCCCATCAAACCCTGCATCTTTGGCTACCCTCATACATTCTTCTATACTCATCCCTTGCGGGAATGACCAGATATTGATCCCCTTCTTCAATATAATCACCTCCAAACCCTACTTTTTATCTCATATATAATAATTCCAGCGGATACCGATGTATTGAGTGATGTTATCTTACCTAACATAGGGATCCCTATAAGTTTATCACACCTTCTCTTCATAATAGGTCTAAGCCCTTTATCCTCTCCACCAATTATCAAAAGTAGAGGGAAATGTATCTCTATTTTAAAGAATGGTTCTCCGCTAGGATCTGCTCCTAATACAAAGAAACCCCTCTCTATAAATTTATCTACCGTCTGCGCAGTGTTAGTGACAACAGCAAAAGGTAAGTGAAACACAGCACCTGCTGAAGAACTTATAAACCCTTCAGAGATTATAGCTGAACGATGTTTAGGAAGGACTATCCCATCAACCCCTGCACACTCGGCTGTTCTCATTATAGCTCCAAGATTGTGAGGATCCTCAACCCCATCAGCTAGGACTATAAACTGCTTATCAAAAAAGTAGTCTATATCTTTTGGCTCTATGGGGAATACATATGCCAATATACCCTGTTTGGCTTTTAGTGATGGAACCTCCTGAACAGGTATTCCTATCTGTTTGGCATGGGAAATAATATCTCCATATCTTGAAACTAATCTCTTGTCTATTTGTATCTTTTGAATACTAATACCAGATTTTAAAGCTTCTACTACAGAATTTTTCCCCTCTATCTTTAACTCATTTTCCATCTAGTACCTTCCTTTGTATCTTCTAATGTAATACCTATATTACTTAAACTATCCCTAATCTCATCACTGAGATCAAACCTCTTCTCCTGTCTGAGTCTATTCCTTATCTTTATTATAACCTCCATTACTTCTCTGAGCTTTTCAGTATCAAGCGAAGTCTTAGTCAATTCTAGGGCTTTAAACCCAAGTATATTACACATCTTAACTAGGTTAAACTTAAATATCGGTAATATTGGATCCCATGTTCCTCTATCTAATATGGGCCTATTCTCTCTTAGATAAGAGAAGAGAATACCAATAGCTTGTGGTGTATTAAGGTCATTAGAGAGAGCCTCTCTGAAATCGAAGAATGCTTGATCATAAACAGGTGAGGGTGGATCTGGTATATGTGCTAAAAGCTTTAATGTATCTTCTATCCTTGAGTAGGCTCTTTCTGTATCTTCTAAGGCTTGTGGATCAAAGTCTAGTGGACTCCTATAGTGAGTCCCAAGAAGATACAATCTAAGAACTTCTGGCTTATAAGAGTTTAACACTTCTCTTAAGATTATAAAGTTTCCAGTAGATTTAGACATCTTCTCTGATTTTAGATTTACTAATCCATTGTGTATCCAAAATCTGACAAATTTCCCATCACCTATAACCGCTTCTGCCTGAGCCTTCTCGTTCTCATGATGTGGAAAGATGAGGTCTGCTCCCCCTCCATGGATATCTATCTCTTCTCCTAAGTATAAAAGAGACATAACAGAGCATTCTATATGCCATCCAGGTCTTCCCTTACCCCATGGACTCTCCCAATAAGGCTCTCCGGGTTTTGCCGATTTCCAGAGGGCAAAGTCTAAGGGATCTCTCTTTTTCTCACTAGGGTCTACTCTAGCCCCTGCCATCATCTCCTCTAAAGAACGTCTAGATAGTTTTCCATAGTATGGGTAACTTCTTACTGAGAAGTATACATCACCTTCTGATTCATATCCGTATCCCTTTTCTATAATCTTTTCTATAAAGCTAATAATATCCTCAATATGTTCTGTAACCCTAGGATATATAAAAGCCCTACTTATACCAAACTTATCCATATCTGCAAAATATTCAGAGATAAACCTATCAGCCAACTCTCTTGGAGATATACCCATCTCATTTGCCCTATTTATTATCTTGTCATCTATATCGGTAAAATTCTGTACCCATAAGACCTTAAATCCTTCAGACTCTAAGAATCTATATAAGATATCGTATGCTAGATAAGACCTTCCATGACCTATATGACAGTAGTCGTAAGGTGTTACTCCACATACATACATCCTCACCATATTATGTTTCTTGGGCAGGAATTCATCTTCGTTTCTAGTTAATGTATTATATAATCTCATCTACTCCTCCAAAAATCTTAAGGCTTTTTCTAATCTCTCTATACACTTATCTTTACCAAGTATTGGGATAAACTCTACCAGTTCTGGCCCAGACTCATAACCAGTAAGAGCTATTCTTATAGGATGATAGAATTTTCTCCCCTTGAGTCCTGATATCTTAATTGCCTCTTTAAATATACTATCTATAGCACCCAGATCATTGGCCTCTTTTAATAGATTTAAGAATGTTTCTATACCCTTCCTACCTGAAGCTAATTCTTCTTTATAGTTCTTGTCTAAAGAGACATCACTAAGATAATACCTTTTGAGGTACTCTGGTATCTCTTTAAGCGTTTCTGCATACTCTCTTATAGAAAGAATGGCTCTTAATAACCAATCTTTTGGATAATCTTCTATATCACCTAAGAAGGGTCTTACATATTCCAAGAGTTTTTCTCCGTCAAGCCTCATGATGTGTTGTCTATTTATCCACCTTAGCTTGGCAGGATCGTAGGCAGATGGGCTCGGAGAGACTTCCTCTAGAGAAAATTCCTCTACAAGTTCATCTAACGTCTTTATCTCTTCTCCCTTTGGACTCCAGCCTAGTAGTGCTAAATAGTTTACTACACCTTCAGGTAAGAATCCCTGTTCTCTCAACTCTTTTACAGAAAGAGCCCCTTCCCTCTTAGAAAGTTTGGAACGATCACTTCCAACAATCATAGGTAGGTGTGCAAATCTAGGAGGATTAACCCCCAAAGCTTTGTAGATAAGTAATTGCCTCGGTGTATTAGAGAGGTGATCCTCACCTCTTATTACATGGGTAATATTCATAAGATAATCGTCTATAACTACAGCAAAATTATAAGTAGGCATACCATCAGAACGGAGTATAATAAAGTCTCCTGTTATGGCATTTACATCAAATTCTATTCTGCCTCTTATGATATCATCAACTATAAAGTAGGCATCCTTTGGAATTCTAAATCTTATAGAATATGGAATACCCTTTTCTTCTAGTTTAGAAATCTCTTCAGGAGAAAGATTGGCACACTTTCCACTATACCGAGGAGGTCTACCTTCTTTTACTGCCTCCTCTCTTTCTCTCTCTAACTCCTCTGGAGAACAGAAACACTTATAAGCCAAACCTTCTTTTAAAAATCTAAGAGCATAACTCTTATATATATCGAGTCTCTCACTCTGTTTATAAGGTCCTTCATCCCAATTTAGTCCTAACCACAAAAGGTCTTCTAAGATACCTTGATAAGCAGACTGATAGGTACGTTCTACATCTGTATCTTCTATTCGCAGTATAAATATTCCTCTATTTTTTCTGGCAAATAACCAATTAAATAGTGCAGTCCTTACATTCCCCACATGTAGACTTCCGCTAGGACTAGGCGCAAATCTAACCCTTACACTCATCAGGTCCTCCTTTCATCTAGTAGTACTACAGCTATTGCTACTATCCCTTCTTCTCTACCTATAAAACCAAGTTTCTCATTGGTTGTCGCCTTTATTCCAATAGATTTTGGATTTATTCCTAAGATACTAGCTAATTTATCTTTCATCATATCAATATATGGGCTTATCCTCGGCTTTTCTACAATGACAACACTATCTATGTTGACTATATTATACTCATTATCTATTTTTCTCTTTACTTCTTCTAGTATAACACAACTAGATATATCTTTATACTCTGGAGTATTTGGGAAAAAGAAGCCTATATCAGGCAGACCAGCTGCACCTAAGATGGCATCAGATATTGCATGAATCAGAACGTCGGCATCCGAGTGTCCATAAAGACCGAATTCACAGGGTATTTCTATGCCTCCAAGGAAGAGTTTTCTATCCTTCACTATCGGATGGACATCATAACCTATCCCTATTCTCATAGACCTAATAGCTCAAGATATCTATAAGCCAAAAGCAGATCTTCTCTAGTAGTTATTTTTAGATTTGTGTACTCACCTTCGATTACTCTAACTTTATATCCTAGCCTTTCTACTAAGGAGGCATCGTCTGTACCATAGAACTTATCCTGATATGCCTTCTCATATGCCTCAAGTAGTATCCTGTATCTAAACACTTGAGGCGTCTGAACACTCCAGAGTAGCTCCCTTTTTAGAGTAGACTCTACATAACCATCTTTTACTACCTTGATCGTCTCTTTAACTGGTAATGCGGGGATAACTGCCGGATGAGCCTCTATCTCCTCCATAAGTCTGACAATTAACCCATAACTTATAAATGGCCTTGCTCCATCATGGACCATTACTACATCTGAAGAAGTAAGAGCCTTAAGCCCTTTATATACTGAATCCTGTCTTTCCCTTCCTCCATGAATTATCTTTATAATAGGGTAACTGATACCAGCCTTAGAAAGTATATCTCTTACGTCTTCTTCATCTTGAGGCCTTACAACAATAACTAATTCTGAGAGTGAATCAAGCTTGAGAAATTTCTCTAAGGAGAAGAGTAATACAGGTTTACCTCCTAACTCCATCAATACTTTATTGTGCCCTAGCCTTTTTGACTGACCAGCAGAAGCTACAATTACTCCTATATTCACCTGGTCCTTCCTAAATCTCCTAATCTGAGAGGTGGAATTCCTCTATTACTCTGTTCTCTAATTCTTCTTAATCCATCCTTTATATTTTTAGCTCTTATCTCCCCTATTCCTTCTACCTCATCTAACTGGGGTATATCAGCCTTAAGTATATTCTGCAGATTACCAAAGTAATTTATCAGATTCTCTATAACAGATGAAGGAAGACGTGCTACATAACTTAAGATTCTATAGCCTCTACACCTAAGATTCGTATCCGTAAAGGTCATAGAATCAGAGATACCTAATATAGTTGACATTATATTTGCATTTAATATTTCACTCAAATTTTTCTTCCTTATCTCCTCTTTGATACTTTCGGGGTTTAGCCCTTCTCTTATATAATCCTTAATGAGGAGAATTTCTTCTTCATTTACCCCTCCAATAAGCTCATCTAACTGCATCCTAACTAGTCTCCCTTCAACTCCTAGCTCTATTATATATCTTTCTATCTCTTGAGCTATACGGAGGACCATCTCAATTCGATATAAGCTCCAAAGTACATCAAAGAATGTAACACTATCCTCAAGTTCTAGTGTAGTAAGGTTAGACATAGCTTGATCTAATATAAGTCTATATCTCTCTAAGACCTGTAAGCCTTGATTAGCTTTAACTAAAAGGTTTCTTATGTCTTGAAGGACATATCTTGTGTTTCCAATATATAGAGATATTATCTCTCTTCTCTCCGAGATCGCTATGACCAAAGCACCAACCTGTTTAGCGGTTCTTTCTGCTGTCCTATGTCTAGTCCCCGGCTCGGTAGTGGGAATAGATACATCTGGAGATAGCTGAACATTAGCATATAGTATCTTCTTTAGGTCTTCAGAGATCACTATAGCCCCGTCCATTTTAGCCAGTTCATAGAGAGATTCTGGTGTAAAATCACAGTTCAGAGTAAAGCCACCGCTTATAATACTATTAAGGACTTCTAACTTTCCGCCAACTACTATAAGAGCTCCCATCTTTGCACTCAATATCCTATCTAGACCTTCTCTCAGAGGAGTTCCCGGAGCGGTGAGCTTTAATGCACTATACAAGTCTAACATGGAGTCCGGCATTTTTTATTAAGTCATACACCTCCTTTAAGGTCCTTACCCCTCTCACACTGGGATTGTCTTCTTTTCTTTTTAGAGGAACAATTCCCTCACTATATCCCAATCTTAGAGCTGTCTCTACTCTTTTTTCATGCCACATTACCTGTCTTATCTCACCAGTAAGCCCTATCTCTCCAAAGCTAAATAGCTCAGAGGTTAGTGGAATCTCTAAAGTGCTGGATATAACTGCTAGGGCTATTGATAGGTCTATAGCAGGATCTTTTACTGTAACTCCTCCAGGTATATTCAAAAATACATCCTTATTGAAAAGAGGTAATTGTAAAAGTTTCTCTAAAACAGCCAGAATAAAAGAAAATCTATTGAAGTCTATTCCTTGGACAACCCTTCTAGGGACTGCATACACCGAACGAGCCACTAAAGCCTGGACCTCTACTAGTATAGGCCTTGTCCCTTCCATTATAACACTTATTGTGGCACCTGGGGTTGAACCTAATCCCTCTCTAACAAAAAATAGTGAAGGATTTGACATCTCCTTAAGTCCCTCAGGTGTCATTTCCATAAAGGCTACCTCGTTTGTATCCCCATATCTATTTTTAACTGAACGTAGGAGTCGTACCATACCGTCCCTATCACCTTCAAAATAAAAGACCCCATCAACCATATGCTCTAAGGTTTTAGGACCGGCTAATACACCTTCTTTTGTAACATGCCCTGTTATAAAGGCTACACTATTGTCCCTCTTTGCTATGTCTATAATCCTAGAAGTGCATAGTTTTATCTGAGTTACTGTTCCAGGTTGAGTAGGCAAAGATTCATCTTTTACCGCTTGGATAGAATCTATTATAAATATATCTGGTTTAACCTCTTCATAAATAGCTATTGCGTTATCTAGGCTAACTTCACTTATTATCCTAAGATTTTCACCTTTAATATTTAATCTACTAGCTCTTAAACCCACCTGATAAACAGATTCTTCTGCACAGTTATATAAAACCCTTAGCCCCTTCTTCGAAAAAGACTCTGACAGTTGAAGCATAAGGGTAGATTTTCCTATTCCTGGCTCTCCACCTATTAGAAGGACAGAACCGGGAACGACGCCACCTCCTAGAAGTCTATCAGTCTCCGGATAATCAGTAGTAATCCTCTCTATAGACTTAGTTTTTATCTCACTAAGACTTAGAGCTTTTGTAGGAGCACTTTTTGGCTTAGTCTTTTCTGCTCCCTTTTCTAGTATAACTTCTTCCAGCGTATTCCATGAGTCACAATTCGGACATCTGCCAAGCCAGTGAGAAGTTGTATAACCGCATTCTGTACACCTATAGACTCTACTAGCCTTACTCATTCTGGCCTCTGTAGAGGAAACAGGATCACCTCTCTTATAGAGTTTACATTGGCAAAGAGCATAGTAAGCCTATCTATCCCTATACCTAGACCTCCAGTAGGAGGCATACCATACTCTAAAGCCTCTAAGAAGTCCTCATCCATAGGATGAGTTTCCTCTTCTCCCATCATCTTCTCTTTTAACTGATCCTCAAATCTCTTCCTCTGTTCTATAGGGTCATTTAGTTCAGAGAATGCATTAGCAACCTCTAGTCCTCCTATGAATAGTTCAAACCTATCTGTGAATCTAGGGTCACTCTCTCTAGCCTTTGCAAGCGGAGAGATAGCTACAGGATAACCAGTAATGAATGTCGGCTTTTTTAGTTTTGGCTGAACTTCTTCTTCAAAAAGCTCCATAAGCACTTTAGCCCAGAGGCTTTCCTCAGTAGTCACTTTTATCTCTAGCTTATTGGCATACTCTAGGAGTTCTTCTTTAGTCAAAGTCAACGGATTCACTCCAGTATGCTCAATAACTATATCTAGGAGTTCTTTCCTATCCCAAGGTGAGGATATATCTATTTCCTCGTCATCTTTATATATAATAGGTCTACCAAAGAGTGTATTGGCTAAATGTATGATTAACTCTTCAGTGAGGTCCATCATTGTATGATAATCTGCATATGCCTGATATAGCTCCATCATAGTAAATTCAGGATTGTGTACAGTGGAGATACCTTCATTTCTGAAGCATCTATTTATTTCATAGACCTTTTCATATCCACCAACTATAAGTCTCTTTAAATACAATTCTAGTGCTATTCTAAGATATAAGTCTATATCTAAGGCATTATGATGAGTGATAAAAGGACGAGCAAATCCACCACCAGGAACTGTATGAAGAATAGGGGTTTCGACCTCTATAAAGCCTTTTGCATCCAAGAAGTTTCTCAGCTCTTTTATAAGTTTAGATCTGAGTAAAAAGATTCTTCTTGGGTTCTCATTAGCTATCAGGTCTAGATATCTCCTTCTATATCTAGTCTCTACATCTGTTATTCCATGCCACTTCTCTGGTAGTGGCCTTAGTGCCTTTGTAAGAATCCAAAACTTATGTATTCTAACAGATGGTTCACCAGTATGGGTCTTAAATGTTATTCCTTCTACCCCAATAAAGTCACCTACATGACACTCACCAAGTTCTTCGTAAGTGCCTCCAAGGTCATCTGCCCTCCCATAAAGCTGAATTCTGTCCTTTATATTTCTTATATCTAGGAACATCGACTTTCCATGTCTTCTTATTGCAGTAATCCTTCCTGCCACCCTTACTGTCTGTTCAAGTACATCATCAAAGTTATTCTTTAATTCGTCTATAGAGTGTGTAGGAGTAAAACTCACCCTGTCTCTACCTCCTTATCTCTAGAATTTTAAGCTCTATTTCTCCCTTAGGAACCTTAACTTTTATTACATCCCCTATTCCCGCACCTATTAATGCCCTACCTACAGGAGATTCATCAGAGATTTTGTTTTCCCTAACATTAACTTCAGGAGAACTCACTATATGATACTCCACTACAGAATTATCTATAAGGTTTAAAACCTTTACCTTAGAACCTAAAGAAACCTTATCACTGTATCCATCTTCTTCTATTATCCTAGCCTTACTAAGTATATTTTCTATAGTAAGAATTCTTCCTTCTACAAAAGCTTGTTGATTCTTTGCCTCTGTATATTCTGCGTTTTCTGAGAGGTCACCAAACTCTTTAGCCTCTTTAATCTTCTCGGTCACCTCTTTACGCTTATTCCTTTTAAGGTCTTCCAGCTCTCTTAAAAGGGCTTCATAGCCCTCCTTAGTAAGGTAGATTTCTTTATCCTTCACATTATCACCTCTTTGAATCAATTCAACCTCTCTATTCTTGGTTTAAATCCTATTCTCTCTAAGAATTCTTCGTCGCTCTCTTGAGGAAGCTTCTTATCCTGCATAGCTATCAAGAATCCTTCTAAGACATTAGTTCCGAATGATCTCCCCTCTAATTCAGGAGTAGTAGTTATAAGATACTTAACTCCCCTCTCTTTAAGTAGCTCCTTATCTTTTGGTGTAACCGTATTAGTAAGGATAATTTTGCCGTCTAGTCTTTCAGGTATATACTTCTTTATATAGATAAAATCTCCAGCTATTATATCCGCCCATAAAAAATATTTAGTAAATTTAGGGGTATTTACCTCTTGCTTTTCACCTACAGGGTATAACATATAAAAGGGAAGTTTGGTAATTATAGGAAGCAACATATATGCTAAGAGCTTTAGCACTTTTATACTATGTATAGGAATAGGTAAACCTAAGGCAAACATAAGGTCCCCTATAATAATATTTGCTCCGAGGCTATAAAAGGCTTCAGCCATACCAAATCTGTCAACTGCCGAAGGTAAGAGGACATTTTTACCTCTAATTCCTCCAGGTATTAGCTCATTTAATTTTTTTACTGTCTGTCTTTCTAACGTATCTTTTACTATACTACCATCTACTACTGGAGTCTTTTGGATTACTCTTTTTATCTTTAGAGCATCCCTCACTACATATCTCTTATTGCCAATAATAAAGTAAAGGTCAATACCTCCTAATCCTATGGCAGAGACCTTACCGTCTAATTCCTTAGCCTTCTCTATAGCTTTTTGTATATCTCCATCTGTCCCTATTCTTTCTATTACTACTTCTTCCCCTAAAATAGACAAAGAGACCTTATGGTCTCTCCTACTAGAACCCAAACTTATACTAACTATTCTTTTCATATAGAGATTTTACCAGAAATGTCTTAATCTTACAAGATAAGAGGAGGAGAAAATTCTCCTCCTCTTTATAGCCTATTCTTCTTCTCCGTTATGCCAATATACATCCCAGCCTAGGTAATTAGAAAATGCCTCATAGAGAATTCTAGCGGACTTAGATCTACTCATAGCGACATGATGTTCAAATCCTCTCTGGCATATCACCTTAAGTAGAGCCTGCAGATTCTCTACATATATAACTCCGTGTCCTCCAAATGTATTAAGAGGATCGTCAGTAAATTCTCCCTCACCTATATAAGCCTGTATAATTCCTACGCTATCATTTGTGGAGACTCTTGCAAATGTCATAGGACCACTAGGTATCCTTCCTGCACAAGAGCCATAAGCGTTTTCTTTTCCTACTGTTCCGGATATAATATCTTGGAAAGTTATCTTCGGATCTTTTAAGAACGATTTAGGATAATTACTACAGTGGAATACTACTGCCTTATCAGGGTCGTCACCATAGTTATTATTCCAGTCTACTATAGCGCTTGGAGTTCCAGAGGCAAGTTGTAAGGCATACATTGCAACCACTCCGGTAACATCAGTCTCGCAGGCACTTGGCATTAGAGATTCGCTCATCATACTCATAACTGCGCATGGGACAATACCATATATATTTTCTATAGCGCTCCAACACTGAATAGCACTAGCAATAAGTCTGTTTTCCTTCATCCAATTTTCTACCACTACACTAAATTTAGCCATCTTTATAAGTGCATTCTCAGGTACACCAGTCGTATCCATATAAGTCCTAAACTTTTCCATCTTTTCTTTTACTGCACTATCGGTATCAGAAAGTTTAGAGATACCTGCAAGGACTTCAGAAAGGTCAAGAGTTTCTACTGAAATTCCATAGTTTTCTAATAATTTTTCACTAAATCTAACCGTATTAAATGCAGCAGGTCTAGCTCCTATAAGTCCTATCCTAGCACCCTTTAAGCCATTTACTACCTTACATACCCCTATAAACCAGTTTAGGTCTTCTCTAAAATTCTTACTTTCGGGGGCAACGGTGTGTAGTCTTGTTAAAGAGAAAGGAATAGAATATTGAACTAAATTATTGCATACCGACAACTTACCGCAGAAACTATCTCGCCTATGTGCTAGGTCCATCTTATCTAAATCATCTGGGAAGGCGTGTATTAAAACAGGAACATCTAGTCCAGAAAATCTTAAAGTATTAGCTATAGCTTTTTCATCTCCAAAGTTTGGAAGGGTAACTATAATTCCTTCTATCTTCTCTCTATTTGCCTTGAAAAGTTCTGCACAAGCTATTGCGTGGTCTAGTGTCTCCACTGCACCAAACTTTCCTTCATTGGAATCCAAAGTAACCACATTTAATCCTTCCTCTTCTAGCACCTTTAGGATCCTCTCTCTCCCCTCTTTTACAAGTTCTGCAGGAAAGAATCCTCTACTTCCAACTATTAAACCTACTGTTCCTTTCATATTAACACCTCCAATCAGATCTCTTCTAATGGTTTTACATTACCAAAGCGGATTTCAGGTCCTTTTATTGGTGTAGCCCACTTAACTGCATTGTATATAACCTTCTGAACTTCTGGTTGATAGTATATTGGGAATGTCTCATGTCCAGGTCTAAAATAGAAGATTTTACCCTTTCCTCTATAAAAACAGCAACCACTTCTAAATACCTCTCCACCCTTAAACCAGCTTATAAAAACTAACTCGTCCGGTTTAGGTATATCAAATCTTTCACCATACATCTCTGTATGAGGGATCTCAAAATATTCCCCTAAACCTTCAGCTATAGGATGTCCAGGCTCTACAACCCATATTCTCTCTTTTTCTCCCGCTTCCCTCCACTTTAAATTACAACTTGTTCCCATAAGTTTTCTAAAGATCTTAGATAGATGCCCAGAATGTAAAACAATAAGTCCCATCCCATTTAAGATTCTATTATATACTCTCTCTACAACCTCATCTCTTACCTCATTGTGTGCCATATGGCCCCACCATATAAGTACATCAGTATTATCCAGGACCTCTTGGGTTAAACCATGCTCAGGTTCATCTAGAGTAGCGGTTTTTACCTCTATCCCCGGTTGCCTTTTTAGAAAGTCCGCAATAACATTGTGTATCCCATTAGGATATACCTTCTTTACCTCCTCATGAATCTTCTCATGTCGGAATTCATTCCATATAGTTACTCTGATATTTCCCACCTTTAACCACCTCTTTTTCTAGAATTTTGGCTTTATTGCATTATACTATATTTCTTCTTAATAAGGAATAGGTAAAACTTTTAGAGACTCAGTATTTTTATTTATATGGTATAATTTACTAAGGGATATACTATGAGTAAAAATTTTAAATTGGTTTCTAGTTTTAAACCTACTGGTGATCAGCCTCAAGCTATAGAGAAATTAGTAGAAGGACTCCAGAAAGGTTATAGGTTTCAGACACTCCTAGGTGTAACAGGAAGTGGTAAGACCTTTACTATGGCAAATATTATAGAAAGAGTCCAGAGACCGACCCTTGTTATTGCTCATAATAAGACACTAGCAGCACAATTATACAGTGAGTTTAAGACATTCTTCCCATACAACGCAGTAGAATATTTTATTAGCTATTACGATTACTATCAGCCTGAGGCGTATATACCAACTACTGATACCTATATAGAGAAGGATGCATCTATAAATGACGAGATTGATAGGATGAGGCATTCGGCAACGCAAGCTCTTATGGAACGTAGGGACGTCATAATAGTGGCAAGCGTCTCCTGCATCTATGGTTTAGGTTCACCGGAGGATTATCAAGAGATTACAGTACAGATAAGGCTTGGAGATACTATAGATAGAGAAGCACTTTTGGATAAACTCGTTGATCTACAGTACGAGAGAAATGATACAGAACTTGATAGAGGTAACTTTAGAGTAAGAGGAGACATAATAGAGATATTCCCATCTTCAGAGGAGATAATCTACAGGATAGATTGTTTTGGCGATACCGTAGATAGAATCATAGAATTTGACCCTATAACTGGAGAGATACTAGGAACATTGAAGTCTATAGTCATTTATCCAGCTAAGCACTTTGTAACAACAAGGAGTAAGCTTCTTAAGGCAGTAGAAAGTATAAAGGCTGAGCTCGAGGAGAGGTTAAAGGAACTTAGATCTCAAGGGAAACTGTTAGAAGCGCAGAGACTTGAATCTAGGACCCTCTACGATATAGAAATGCTACTAGAGATTGGATATTGCCCAGGTATAGAAAATTACTCTAGGCACCTTAGTGGTCGTAAACCAGGAGAAAGGCCTTATACATTAATAGACTATTTCCCGAAAGATTTTCTACTTTTCATTGATGAATCTCATGTGACAATACCTCAGCTTAGAGGAATGTATGAAGGCGATAGGTCAAGGAAAGAGACATTGGTAGAGTATGGTTTCAGATTACCGTCTGCATTAGACAACAGGCCTCTAAAGTTTGATGAGTTTATAAATATTGTTGGACAGACAATCTTTGTCTCTGCTACCCCAGGTCCATATGAGCTTGAAGTATCTAGCCAGGTGGTAGAACAACTTATAAGACCAACCGGAGTTCCCGATCCTGAAATCCAAATAAAACCAACTGAAGGGCAGGTAGAAGACCTTATAAAAGAGATAAGAAAGACAGTAGATGCTGGTGGTAGGGTATTAGTCACTACCCTCACAAAAAGGATGGCGGAAGACTTAAGTCAGTTTCTTAAAGAATTAAATATCAAGGTTACGTATATCCATTCAGAGATAGATGCTATTGAAAGGACAAAGATTATAAAAGGGCTTAGAAGCGGAAAATACGATGTAGTTGTAGGTATAAATCTCTTGAGAGAAGGGCTTGACCTACCAGAGGTAACCTTAGTGGCAATACTTGACGCCGATAAAGAAGGATTCCTCAGGTCTGAACGTTCCCTTATCCAGGTTATGGGAAGAGCGGCAAGAAATATAAGTGGTAGAGTTATAATGTATGCAGATTTCGTTACATCTTCTATGAGAAGGGCTATAGAGGAGACAAATAGAAGAAGGATGGCACAACTAGAGTATAATAAACTCCATAATATTACTCCAACTTCTATAAAAAAAGAGGTAAGGGATATGCTAGAGGTAGCGGAAGAAGAAGAGATATACGATGTGGAGGAACTATCTAAAAAAGAGATAGTTCAAAGGCTAAAGTACTTAGAAAAAGAGATGCGAAGAGCTGCAGAGAATCTGGAGTTTGAGAAGGCAGCAAAAATAAGAGACGAGATTATTAAACTACGAGAAATCTTAGGACAGCCGGTAAAGAAATAATGCCACTAGATAAGATTATTATAAGAGGAGCTAGACAGCATAATCTAAAAAATATAGACTTAGAGATTCCTAGAGATAAACTTGTGGTCCTTACCGGGGTAAGTGGGTCGGGTAAGTCTTCTCTTGCATTTGATACCATTTATGCAGAGGGCCAAAGGCGTTATGTAGAATCTCTTTCAGCCTATGCTAGACAGTTTTTAGGTCTTATGGATAAGCCTGATGTAGACTTCATAGATGGACTTTCACCAGCTATTTCTATAGACCAGAAGAGTGTATCTCACAATCCAAGATCTATAGTAGGAACAGTAACTGAGATATATGATTATTTAAGAGTTCTTTTTGCAAGAATAGGACACCCCCACTGCTGGAAGTGTGGTAGACCTATAGCTCAGCAGACAGTTGACCAGATGGTCGATCAGATAATGTCTTTTGAGCCTGGGACAAAGTTGCAAATACTAGCACCAGTAGTAAGAGGAAGAAAGGGAGAATATAAGGGTGTATTAGACGAGATAAGAAGGGCTGGATTTTTAAGGGCTAGGATAGATGGGAAATTGATGGAACTTGACGAGGAAACAACCCTTGATAAGAATAAGAAACACAATATAGAGGTTGTTGTAGATAGGATTATAGTAAAGCCAGAAGTAAGAACACGCCTCACAGAATCATTAGAAACCACACTAAAGATGGGAGAAGGTATAGCGATTGTAAGTATCGAAGATGGAGAAGAGTTATTATTAAGTGAGAAGTTTGCCTGTCCATACTGCGGTGTAAGTATGGAGGAGCTCAGTCCCCGTATATTTTCATTTAACAGTCCCTACGGGGCATGTCCTGAGTGTTCCGGATTAGGGTTTAAGATGGAGGTAGATCCAGACCTTGTTATTCCAGATAAAAATCTGCCTATAATGGAGGCAATTGCCCCATGGGTTCCGCTTGGGGGTTATCATGCTAGCCTGCTTTCAGCACTTGGAGAGGAGCTTGGTTTCTATCTTACTACACCTGTTAGAGAACTTACCGATGAGCAACTTAGAATCCTCTTATACGGAGATCCCAATATATTTTTAAGGTTCAGTTTCTGGGGTTTTGCTGGCCAGAAGAAGTATGTAAATATGTATTACAAAGGTATCATACCTATGTTAGAGGAAAAGTACGTAGAATCCGAATCTGACTATTCTAGAGAAGAAATAGAGCAGTATATGAGACCCTACCCCTGTCCTGCCTGCGGTGGAAAGAGGTTAAAGCCAGAAAGTTTGGCAGTTACGGTCGGAGAAAAATCTATTGCAGATGTCATTGCAATGGTTCCAAGAGAATTGATAGAGTTCATAAATAATCTCAAGCTTACAGAGAGAGAAACTTACATAGCCCACCAGCTACTTAAAGAGATAAAGGCAAGACTCCAGTTCTTAATAGATGTAGGATTAGATTATATCTCTTTAGATAGACCTACCGCAACGCTCTCAGGAGGAGAGGCACAAAGGATAAGGCTTGCAACACAGATAGGTTCAGGTCTTATGGGTGTCTTATATGTCTTAGATGAGCCAAGCATAGGACTACATGCTAGGGATGAAGCAAAGCTTATAGATACTTTAAAGAGATTGAGAGACCTAGGAAATACCGTAATAGTTGTAGAGCATGATGAATCTATGATGAGGTCGGCTGACTATATAGTAGATATAGGTCCTGGAGCAGGAGAACATGGCGGTTATCTAGTAGCGGTTGGAACTCCAGAAGAGATAATGAGATGCAAGGACTCTATAACGGGACAATATCTCTCAGGGGAAAGAAGTATATCTATCCCGCCTATGAGACGTTCCCCAAATGGAAAATATCTCACAATAGTAGGAGCTAAGGAGCACAACCTAAAGGATATAACAGTCAACATACCACTAGGACTCCTTGTACTCATAACAGGAGTTTCAGGTTCAGGTAAGAGCACATTAGTAAATGATATCCTTTATAAGGCATTAATGAAAGAGCTCTATAAATCTAGGGTGATACCTGGAAAGTATGATAGGATAGAAGGCTTAGAACATATAGACAAGGTTATAAATATAGACCAATCTCCTATAGGTAGGACTCCTAGATCAAATCCTGCTACTTATACTGGAGTATTTGATGATATAAGAAAGGTATTTGCAGAAACTCACGATGCAAAGATAAGAGGTTATAAACCTGGTAGATTTAGTTTTAATGTAAGGGGTGGAAGGTGTGAGGCTTGTCATGGAGATGGAATGATTAAAATTGAGATGCATTTTCTCCCTGATGTATATGTCCCCTGCGAGGTCTGTAATGGTAAGAGGTATAATAGGGAGACATTAGAGGTAAAGTATAGAGGTGCAAATATTGCAGATGTCCTTGATATGACAGTAGATCAGGCATTAGCCCACTTTGAAAATATACCAGCAGTAAGGCAGAAGCTACAAACACTTCAAGATGTAGGACTTGGATATATAAAACTTGGCCAGCCTGCTCCAACTCTATCAGGTGGAGAGGCTCAAAGGGTGAAGCTTGCCTCAGAGCTGTGTAGAAAAAGTACTGGTAAGACGCTTTATATATTAGATGAGCCCACAACAGGATTACACTTCGCAGATATAGAAAAACTTATAAATGTCTTGCAGAGATTAGTAGATATGGGTAATACAGTAATAGTAATAGAACATAATTTGGATGTGATAAAAGTAGCTGATTACATAATAGACTTAGGTCCTGAAGGTGGAGACAAGGGAGGCTATATAGTTGCAGAGGGAACGCCAGAGGAAGTAGCTCAAAATCCCAATTCCTATACTGGAATGTATCTAAGGAAAGTCCTAAAGATAGAGGAGAAAGTCTATGCCTAAACTAACAGATATATTTCCAGAAGCCCCGGGAGTTTATATAATGAAAGATAAAGATAACAATGTCCTCTATGTCGGAAAGGCAAAGGTCTTACAGAATAGACTAAGATCATATCTAAATCCTGACAACCCAAGGATAAGGGATATGGTATCTTATGTCGAAGAAGTAGATTACATTGTTACCTCATCAGAGATGGAAGCCCTTGTCTTAGAAAATAACCTTATAAAACAGTATAAACCTCCTTATAATGTAAGGCTTAGAGATGACAAGACTTATCCATATATACTTGTTACTAAAGAAAAGTACCCTGTTCTTACTGTAACTCGTAGGATGGAGGGAAAAGGAGATTACTTTGGGCCATATACAAGTACACAGGCTCTAAGAGCGGTTATTCATGTAATACGTAAGAAATTTAAGATAAGGAGCTGTAATGGCGATCCTTTTAGGTTTAAGAATGCCTGTCTAAATTATCATATTGGTTTGTGTTCTGCACCCTGTATAAACGATAGCGAGCTTTTTCATAAGCAGTATATAGAGAGCGTAAAAGAGGCAATAAGGACACTAAATGGGAACAGTAAAGAGATTATAGATTCCCTTAAAGAAGAGATGTTTCAGATGGCTGCAGAATTGAACTTTGAAAAGGCTGCACTCCTAAGAGACCAGATTATGGCATTAGAGAAAATTACCGAAAAGCAGTATGTAGTAAGTAATAAAAAGATAGATGTAGATATCTTTGCCCTCTTTAATGTAAAGTCAAAATATAGTGTAGTTGTCCTCTTTGTAAGAAGAGGAATTCTTATAGGATTAGAAGATTTTGATATAGAAAATCCTGGAGAGGAAGACATATTAGGAGCATTTGTTACCGCCTTTTATAGGAATGGGAATCCTGCTCCTCCTCTTATCCTTGTCAATCAAGAGATAAAAGATAGAGAGTTAATAGAGGATTGGTTGACTTCGAGGTCTCAAAAGAAGGTAGAGATAAAGTACCCAAAGAGAGGAGACCTCAAAAAGCTCTTGGATATAGCCGAGAAAAATGCTATAGAAAGATTCAGTCAGAAAATAGTTAATATAGAGGATCCTCTTAAGAGTCTGCAGGAGATATTAGGACTTTCTAAAGTCCCAGAAGTGATAGAGGGTTATGACATATCTAATATAAGGGGAAAGACTGCAGTTGGTTCGATGGTTGTATTTAGAAATGGCTCTCCAGATAAGAGTAGTTATAGAAAGTTCAAGATAAAATCAGTAGAAGGTCCAAATGATTATGCTATGCTTCAAGAAGTGATCTGGAGGAGATTAGATAATGAAGATTGGGGGCTTCCAGATCTTATACTTATAGATGGAGGTCTAGGACAGGTAGGAGCGGTAAAAGAGGTCTTAGAGTCAAAAGGTGTAGATATACCTATTATAGGTTTGGCAAAGAGAGAAGAGGTTATATGGTTTCCAGAAGGGCATAGTTTAAGACTCTCAAGGAGGTCACAGGCTCTAAAATTGCTTCAGAAGATTAGAGATGAGGCACACAGATTTGCAGTGAAATACCACCATCAGCTTAGAGAAAAAGAATTAGAGTCTAGCCTTCTTGAGATACCTGGAGTGGGAAAAGAAAGGATGAAAAGGCTTCTATCGAACTATCCAGATATATCTTTGTTGAAAAGTCTTCCTGTAGAAGAAGTGGCGAAGAGATGTAGTATACCTAAAAATGTGGTTGAGAATGTGAAGAGATGGTTAGAGACCCTTTAGTATATTCCTTGACTATCCCAAGTTATGGGACATTTGTATATAAAATAGGAGGTAAAGGACTAATTAGTCTCGATTGGCATAACGAAAAACAAGGAGTAAATCTCAAAGACCCTCTAGGACTTGGTGAAATACTTATACTATATTTTTCTGGAGAAAGGGTAGATTTTAGAGAGATCCCTGTAGATTATAATAGTATAAGTCCAGTTTATATAGAAATATTGGAATTTATAAGAACTATTCCTTACGGAAATACTTCCACCTATGGGGAAGTAGCCAAGAAACTTGGAAGACCAAAGTCTAGCAGAGTGGTTGGGAATGCTATGAGGTCTAACCCTTGCCCAATAGTAGTTCCATGTCATAGAATAATAGGTAAAAATGGTCTAGGCGGTTATAGTTTAGGAATTGAGAAAAAGATTTTACTCTTAAAACTGGAAGGAGTAGATATATGTTAAAAAGATGGCTTATCCTTACAATAGCTATATGTTTGACTCCTTATGTGGTCTACGGTATATCGGTAAGGAGTTTTATTGATGCACTAATAGCTGGATTGATATTGGGAATACTTAATCTAGTAATAAAGCCTATACTACAGATATTGACACTACCAATTAATATCCTTACTCTGGGGCTCTTTACACTAGTCATAAATGCCATCCTTTTAGAAATAGTAGCTTGGCTTATTCCCGGTTTTCAGATAGCAACTTTCTGGTCTGCAATATTAGGTGGTCTCTTTATAAGTATAGTATCTTGGATACTTAGCTGGATATTCTAGGAGAAAAATATGAGCCCTGAAATAATAGTGGCACTAGACTTAATAGATGAAGAGAAAATACTTAATCTAACAAAAACTCTTGGAAATAGGATCTCTTACTATAAGGTGGGTTATATAGCCTTCTATAGATTTGGTTGGGAATTGGTTGATAGACTTCAAGATATGGGTAAAAAAGTAATGCTAGACTTAAAGCTAGATGATATCCCAAATACTGTATCTAATGCGATAGATGCTATTTTAGTTCATAAACCTACATTTGTTACTATTCATAGCAGTGTAGGAAAAGATGCATTAGTCAAGGCACAAGAGGCTACCAAAGGAGAGATAAAACTTTTAGGGATAACCTTACTTACAAGTTTGGGTAGAGACGACTTAGAAGCACTAAGCATTTCTGGAGATATAGAAGAAGTTGTTTTAAAGAGGGCAAAACTCTGTAGAGAATCGGGACTTGCAGGGGTAGTAGCAAGTGTTAATGAGGCAGAAGTTATTAAAAAGGATCTTGGAAGAGATTTTCTCATTGTAACTCCCGGTATAAGGATATCTCAAGGTAGAGATGACCAAAAGAGGGTTGGTACCTATAGAGATGCAAAAGAAAAGGGGGTAGACTTTGTAGTTATAGGTAGACCTATATACGAGGCAGAAGACCCCATAAGGGTTATAGCACAGTTGGAGGAAGTATGAGAGAAATCTCTGCAGGATGCATTGCCTATAGAAAAGATAAAAAGATATATCTTCTTATGATATTGGATCGTTTTGGTTATTGGACTTTCCCTAAGGGTAAGGTGGAAGAAGGTGAATCTTTAGAAAAGACTGCAATAAGAGAAGTAAAAGAGGAGACAGGGATAGATGTAGAGATTAAGAAATATATAGGTGAGACTCACTACAACTATACAAATTTAGAAAAGCAGAATATAGAAAAGACTGTCCATTGGTATCTGGCAGAGGCACGCTCCTATGATATCTCTTCTTCTTATGGAGAGATCACTAGGGCAGAGTGGATAGATCTGGAATCTGCCAAGAAACTTTGTGGATACAAGACAGACTTAGAGATATTAAATAATGTTGCTTTAACTTTGATACCATAAAAATCCTCATGACTAGAGACCTAATTGGATTTTTAACCTTTAAACACGTTATTAGATTGTTATTTTACTTTGGCTAAAATCTTAGAAGGTATTGGTATCTCCAGAGTCTTGAATGCTAATTAGCTTTAATACAATATCATATAAATAATTTTAAAACCTCACCTTAATAAAAAAAGCGGGTCTTGGATGTTGAGGACCCGCTTTTTAGACTTTTATCTCTCAAAGTTATACAAGGACAGACTCAACGAATTTATAGAAAGACTAAATAAGAGATAAAATCCTATACTAGATAAGCTTAACTTATCTGCTAAACTCTTTATGCTTCTCTCTTATTATATCGGCAAGTCTATCTAATAACTTTAGGTCCTCTTCTTTAGGTAAGCCTTTAACCAGAACTGGCTCTAAGATTTCTACCTTCAAGTTAGTTATCATTCCTTTAAGTATGTCTACACTCTTTCCTCCCCATCCATAAGAACCTATTATAGAAACATATCTTGTCTTAGGTCTTAAGGCATTAAACAGATATACCGCATAAATCACATTGGGATGAGGTCCAACTAAGACAGTTGGAGTTCCAACTACAACTGTTCCTGCATCGACCAGACTCATTGCCAATTTACCCAAGTCAACAGATGACAGGTCAAATCTTTCTACCTTTATCTCTCTTTCTGTAAGAGCCGAAACAAGATAGTCAACCATAATCTTAGTGCTGTTATGCATAGATATGTATGGGATTACTACTATATTTTTAGGTGTATCCGAAGACCAGTCTTTATAAGCCTCTACTATAAAACTAGGGTCATTATATATGGGACCATGACTTGGAGCTATTATAGAGACATCTAAATCCTTAAGTTTTTCTAAATTCTTCTGGATAATACTCCTAAAAGGCATCATTATCTCTGCATAGTATCTCTTAGCAGCCTCATATACTCTCGATTTATCTATTGCATATAACTCATTAGTGGCTAGATGTGAACCAAAGAAGTCACATGTAAATAGGATCTTATCTTCAACTAAATATGTACACATAGTCTCTGGCCAGTGTACCCAAGGGGTATATATAAACTTCAATGTCTTGTCCCCTAAAGATAATGTCTCTCCGTCTTCTACCGTGATGATTCTATCCTCCGGTATATGGAGATGGTCAATAAGCATCTCCTTACCCCTTGTAGAGATTATTACTTTAGCAGAATTATACTTTTCTAATACTACTGGGATAGAACCAGAGTGGTCCTGCTCCACATGATGGCAGATAATATAGTCTATACTTTTTACGTCTTTAAGTTGAGCTAAAAGCACATTAGTCATTGTGGGATCAACTGTATCTAGTAGAACAGTCTTCTCAGACCCTTCCACTAGATAGGCGTTATAGCTTGTCCCATCTGGCAAAGGGATCAATGCATCAAAAAGCCTTCTATCCCAATCTATAGCCCCTAAAAAATAGACTTTATCTTTTATAATTCTAGATTTCATAAGTCTCCCTCCTGGTAAACAATACTATCTCAACCTTGGATCTAGAAAATCTCTCAGACCGTCACCAAGGATATTAAAACCTAATACACTTAAAAGTATAGCTATACCTGGAAAGGTTACTGTCCAAGGAGCAGAAATTATAAAGCTCCTTGCCTGACTTAGCATAGCTCCCCACTCTGGGGTTGGAGGCTGAGCACCCATTCCTAAAAATCCTAAACCAGCAGCACTTAGGATAGAACCACCATAACTAAGCGATGCCTGAACAGTAATAGGACCTACTATATTTGGAAGTATATGCCTAAATATAATCTTAAAATTAGACTGACCTAATGCGTAAGCAGCCATTACATACTCCTGTTCTTTAATAACTAAAGCAGATGCCCTTACTATCCTTGCAAATGTTGGTATGTTAACTATACCAACAGCTATCATTGCGTTCTTTAGATCTGGGCCCAAAGCAGCCATAATAGCTATAGCGAGTAGTATGGTAGGAAAGGCTAACATAACATCAAATAGCCTCATCAGTATAGTATCTATGACACCTCCGTAATAGGCAGAAACTAGTCCAGTAGAGGCTCCTATACCCAAAGCTAGAGCCACAGAAATTATTCCAATAGCAAGTGAAATCCTAGCACCATAAATAATTCTAGAGAGTATATCTCTACCCAAATCATCTGTACCAAAGAGATGTTTCTTCGATGGTGGCTGAAGTCTATCATAAAGACTCTGTTCATAGGGGTCATAAGGGGCAATAAAATCGGCAAAGATTGCTATAAAGACAAAGAATAAAATTATTAGGAAGCCAGCTAATGCTGCCTTATTCTTAAATACTTTGAAGACTTTTTTCATGTTTTATCCCCCTAATCATATCTTATCCTTGGGTCTATAAATGCATATAATATATCAACTAGCAGGTTTATAAATACAAAAATAAGGGCAAAAAATATTATGCAACCCTGAATAACAGGATAGTCTCTAGCATTTATAGCCTCTACTGAGAGCCTTCCAATACCAGGCCAGGCAAATATAGTCTCGGTAAGAACTGCACCGCCAAGAAGACCTCCAAACTGAAGTCCTATCACAGTTACTACTGGTATCAATGCATTTCTCAGTGCATGAACATATATAACCTTCCTAGCAGGTAAGCCCTTAGCCCTTGCAGTTCTTATAAAATCTTGACTTAGGACCTCCAACATACTAGAACGAGTCATTCTAGCTATAGAAGCCATAGGAATTGTACCTAGACATACCGCAGGTAAAATTATATGATATATAGCATCCTTAAAAACACTAAAATTACCTCTCAATAGAGATTCTAAAATTATGAGTCCACTTTTTGCCTTAAATGTTATCGTAGGGTCAAGTCTCCCTGAAATAGGAAGTATATGCAATTTTATAGAAAATACAATAATAGCTATCAAACCAAGCCAGAAGATAGGCATAGATATACCTGTTACCGATATTACTGTAGTGAGATAGTCTATAATAGAATTCCTATAAGTAGCAGCGGTAACACCTAAAACTAATCCAACCAGTGAACCGAATAGCATACTACATAAAGTAAGCTCTAATGTAGCAGGAAAGTGCTTAAAGATCTCTATTTTTACTAGCTCGTTGGTTAGAAATGACCTACCCAGATCTCCTCTAGCCATATTATAGAGAAAGTAGAAAAACTGAATAAATTTAGGCTTATCTAAGCCTAGTTGCGTTCGAACCTTTTCGACAGATTCCTCACTGGAGTGTTCTCCAAGAAGGATTAATGCCGGATCTCCCGGAATTGATCTTATAAGAAAGAATACAACTGCACTTACTCCTATAATAACTGGTATCATTATGAGAAGTCTTCTAATTATATACCTATACAAAACTCAAGCCTCCTTAAAATATAGGGGGAGTGAGTCTAATAAACCCACTCCCCCTATTACTATCTCAATTACTTATCTAACCATACCTTTGTAAATTTTATAGCACTTATAGCAGGTATAGCAAAATTCTTCACATATTTTCTTGTAGCTGCTACTGCGCTTGTATGGGCTATCGTTACCCAAGGGGCGTCTTCTTTTATTATGACCTGAGCCGCCTCATATAACCTCTTTCTAGCTGGTATAGAAGTTGTCTGCTGTGCTTTTATAAGTAGCTCATGAAGTTTATCGTTCTTATAGAAAGCTATATTACTAGCTACACCTTTCTTAGCATTATCCTTATCAAGTAATACATAGATAGTATTGTCTGGATCACCGTTATCAGAACCCCAACCGAGTATAGCCATCTCATGTTCTCCATTTCTAGTCTTCTGTAGATATGTAGCCCAGTCAAAGGTAACTATCTTAGCCTTAATTCCTACTTTTGCCAAATCCGCCTGAATGGCTTCTGCTACCTTTGTTGGCTGAGGGATATATCCTCTTGGTATAGGAGGAGTCCAAAGGGTAGTCTCGAATCCATTTGGATATCCAGCCTTTGCTAACAATTGCTTTGCCTTTTCTGGATCGTACTCGTAATCCTTTACCTTATCATTATATCCCATCATATTAGGCGGAATCGGATTCTTAGCTACTATTCCTATGCCTCTGTAAAATGCATCTACTATAGCCTTTTTATTGATTGCATGGTTTATAGCCCTTCTTACCAGCACATTATCGAAAGGTTTCTTCTCTACATTCATAGCTAGATAACATATATTCAATGCAGGGACCTGATAGAAGTTTATGTTTGGATCAGCCTTAATTGCAGGTATATCATCTGGATTTATACCGTCCATCGCGTCTATACTTCCTCTCTGAAGCTCTAACCAACGGACAGAGTTATCTGGTATTACCCTAAAGATAAGTTTATCCAGATATGGTCTTCCACCCCAATACTCATTATTTGCTTCAAGGACTATCTTATCCTTTGGTACCCACTCTACAAATTTGAATGGACCTGTCCCTACAGGATTCTTAAAGAAGTCTGCTCCATACTTCTTGACAGCAGTAGGACTTACTATAGCACAAGAGAACATTGCTAGATTAGCCAAGAAAGGAGCAAATGGATACTTAAGTGTAAACTTTACAGTATAGTCATCTACAACTTCTACCTTCTCTAAGGGTTCTAATGCAAATTCTGCATACTCCCACTTTCCGTACTTATAGTACGGATGGTTTTTATCGAACTGACGATCAAAACTAAACTTTACAGCCTCTGCATTAAATGGGGTTCCATCATGAAATTTTACACCTTTTCTAAGCTTGAATGTCCACACCTTTCCATCACTAGAAACCTTCCAGCTTGTTGCTAGGACTGGTACTATATCTGTTGTCTCTCCCTTAAATCCAACTAACCCCTCAAAGATCATCTCTGTCACTCTGGTGGACTCACCATCTGTTATATCTGCGGGGTCTAGTCCTACAGAATCTCCGCCTCTACCAAAGATCAGTGTCCCACCATACTTCGGAGTCTCTGCTCCAAATGCTAGCGAGCTAACTAACAGAAAAACTGCCAATAGTACCCCTATAAACCTTTTCATACTCTTCACCTCCAGGAATTAAGATTTATTAAATAATAAACATTTCAATACTATAAGTCAATACACTTATACCTTAAAGTGCTTAAATTGGGGTAAATAGTCTCTGTTTGCCTCAAACATCTCATTTACCATATCCCTTATCTCAGCTAGACTCAGTACCGCTGAGGTTAATGGGTCGTAGCACACCGCATGGAATATCTTCATTGGATCTCCTGTCAATGAGCCTTCTACAGCTAACTCTTCACACATAGAGTTTATATAGTTTAAAATTGCTACTTGTGGTGGTAAAGAACCAACCTTTATTGGACTAAAACCTCTCTTAGACGCTACTATAGGTACCTCTACACATGCCCCGTATGGTAGATTGTCTATAAGCCCAAAGTTCCTTATATTTCCATTAAACTCAAACATTGTTCCATCACCTATTATTGCATTAAATATGTATGCTGCATACTCTTTACCTCTTTTTAGTTCCACAGGTGCCTGCTCTAACCATCGCTTTACATCATCTTTCCATGTATCTTCTCTAGCTAGATACTCTTTTAGTATATAGGCGTATTCACCCGGATTCCACCCTGTCCCATGCGTGCAATATTTCTCTATCAGATCCGGCCTTTTTCTAAACCATGCATTATATTCTGAGTTATGCCCGCTTGACTCTGTCACATAATATCCTAAGTGTAGGAACATCTCATTCCTTACCTGTTCTTCATTATATATTTCGGGTCTGGTAGTTATCGCCTCTCTTATTAGTGGATACGCATCCTTGCCATTCCATTTATACTCTAAGAACCATGCCTGATGATTTATTCCTGCACAGAAGTATGTTACTTCTTCCATAGGCGCTCCTATCCATCTTGCTAGCATCTCTGCCGTTCCCTGAACACTATGACATAGTCCTACTACATTTACCTTGCTTACTGTTTGCATAGCCCTACATAGCATCGCCATAGGGTTTGTATAGTTTAAGAATATCGCATTAGGGGCATACTTTTCTATATCTTTGCATATGTCTAGCATTACTGGTATAGTCCTTAATGCCCTAAATATACCTGCCGGACCTCTAGTATCTCCTACATTAATATCTACTCCATACTTCTTTGGTATTTCTATATCGTTTCTCCATACATTTACACTTTGTGCTAGTATTGTGCATACTACACCATCTGCCCCCTCCAATGCCTCTGCCCTATTTAGTGTAGCCTGTATCTTTGCCGGATAATTTCCTGCCTTTATTATCTTTTCTACTGCAGTCTTTGCAAAATTTAATCTCTCCTCATCTATATCCATTAATGCTAGTGTTGCATCTTGAAATGCTGGAAATGTGAGTAGATCTCTTACCAACCCTCTTGTAAAACCTAAACTCCCTGCCCCTATAAAAGTAATCTTCTTAGACATAAAATCACTCCCTTCTGTAATCTGTTTCTAGGATTATACCATAAAATATTTAAGATACACACAGTCTTTTTATAAGTCTAGCTATACGCCTACCATACTCTTTACAAGATTTTAATGACCTTTCATCAGGAGCGCCTACTGAAACAGGACCATAGTGGTCTCCACCGGGATTACCTTGAATAATCATTCCATGAACTAGCAAGGCTTCTATTATGGAAATCAGAGTAGTCTCATTTCCTCCAGCAATACCCCCAGAAGATGTAAAAGCTCCACCTACCTTGCCTTCTAATTTACCATGGAATTTAACGCTTTCATCTAGTAACTTTTTGATCTCACCTGCAGGTAAGCCATAGTACGTTGGAGAGCCTAAGATTATACCATCATACTCTAGGAGCTCTTCTACTTTTACCTCTTTTACATCTTTTACTACTACATCTACCCCCTCTTCTCTTATCCCCTCCTCTATACTTAGAGCCATCTTTTTAGTATTTCCCGTTCTTGAATAGTAAACTATAAGCGCTTTAGCCATAACCTTTAACCCCTCCTGTCCCAAAATTTATGATATAATTCTAACTTGAAATTCTAAAAAAATCTATAATAACGGAGGCAGAGAAGTGGAAGGTAAAGTAAGAGTCGCTTTGATTGGTTGTGGAAGAGTAGCGGGGGTTCATGCACAGGCATTGAAGAGGTTGCAGGAGACAGAATTAAAAGCGGTGGTAGATATAGTAGAAGAAAAGGCGCGATTTTTTAGCGAGACTTACGATGTAAAAGACTGGTATACTGATTATCACAAAGTTTTAGAGAGAGAAGACATAGACGCAGTAGAGATTTGTCTTCCACACTATCTCCATGCTGAAGTAGCCATAAAGGCTATGAAAGCTGGTAAGCATGTACTTACCGAAAAACCTATGGCAATAACACTAGAGGATGCAGATAAAATGATAGCCACCGCTGATGAATGCAAAGTAAAACTTGGTGTAATCTTTCAAAATAGATATAATGATGCCTCTATTGCAGTAAAAAGGGCAATAACATCTGGACAATTAGGAGAGATAAAGGGAGCAAGGATGATGCTTACATGGTATCGTCCTGATAGTTATTACAGGGAGAGTGATTGGAAAGGAACATGGGACAAAGAGGGTGGCGGAGTTCTTATAGATCAGGCTATTCATACTATAGACCTTATGCAATGGCTCATAGGAGCAGAGATAGACTATATAAGAGCTACTTATGATACAAGAGCCCATAGCTATATAAAGGTAGATGATGTGGCAGAGGCTTATATAAAGTTTAAACCGGATATAGTAGGATGTGTCTATGCAAACTGCTTCTATCCCTATGATGCCCCCGTGTTCCTAGAGATATATGGGACTAAGGGTATTGCACATATTGTTGGAGATAAGGCTACCATATATCTAGGTAATACGACAATACAGGTAGAGCAATCTAGTAATCCAGGGAGTGGGCTTAGATATTGGGGTTCAAGTCATGAAAGACAGATAAAGGACTTTTATAAAGATGTGCTGTTAGGAAGAACTCCTTTTATAGATGGGAGAGCAGGTAGAGTTGCTCTGGCTATGGTCTTGGCTATGTATGAATCTAGTAGAACAGGTAAACCAGTAAAATTCCCTTACTAAGATGAATCCTTATTTAACTACTTTCTTTTTATCAATGACACCAGTGGGAGAGCTTAGAGCGTCCCTCCCACTGGCTTTACTTGGCTATAATATGCCAGTAGGGATAGCATTTCTTATCTCATATATAGGTAATATAATTCCCCCAATACTTATTATCCTTCTCTTAGGGAAGATCTCCAAACTTCTAAGTGAAAGGTTTACCTTTGCAAGACGCTTTTTTGACTGGGTCTTTAGGCATACCCGTTCCAAAAGTAAACTGATAGAAAGATATGGGACTCTGGGACTGATAATCTTTATTGCTATACCACTTCCCCTAACTGGTGCATGGACGGGTTCAATAGCTTCATTTTTATTAGGTATGAATCCTATTAAGTCAATTCTTTCAGTATTGGTAGGAGTATTCATTGCTGGAGTTATAGTAACTCTGAGTACTTTAGGATTATTATCTCTATTTTAGAGGGTCAGGGTGGGTCTCTGTTTAGGTGCACATCTATTTACATCTAAGGGAATTTCTAAAACTATAGAAGAAGCTTATAGATTAGGGCTCTGCACATTCCAAATCTTCTCAAGAAATCCTAGAAGCCTAAGAGATACAAAGAGATTGGAAAAGGTAGAGATACCTTTTAATATATTTTTCTTGCATGGTCCGTATCTCTTAAATCTAGCTAGTCCCGAAGAAAGTATATATAACAGTTCTAAACGAGCTCTAATAGAGGATCTATTATGGGGAGATTCAATAGGAGCTACCGGGATAGTAATACATCCTGGTAGTCATAAAGGAAGTGGTAGAGAAATAGGGCTTTATAGGATTTTATATGCTCTAGAAGAGATCATCGGTAAGACTAATACCAAGTGTAAGATTATAATAGAAAACACATCTGGCTCAGGAACAGAAGTATGTTCTATTCCAGAGGATTTTGAGTTCATAATAAACAGATTACAAGATAAGACAAGGATTGGGATCTGTCTAGATACCTGTCATCTTTTTTCAGCAGGATTTGACATAAGAACAAAAAAGACTATAGAAGAGACATTTGACAAGTGGTTTTCCTTTGTAGACCCATCTTATACTATGTTGTTCCATACAAATGATTCTAAAGGCTCATTAAGTTCTCATCTAGATAGACATACACATATAGGGGAAGGAGAGATAGGAGAAGAGGGGTTTAAGAATCTGATGTCTTTTGAAATATTTAGAAGTAAGCCCTTAATAATAGAAACGCCAAAAGAGCCTGCTGGGTCTGATGAGAAGAATCTCAAGAAGTTGAAAGAGTTATCCGAAATTTATTAGTAGTTTATTCTATAAATGAGGTGATTTTATGATGGTAGTAAATGATTTATTGCAGTCCATTAGTGAGAAAATATCAGATGGGCTATATATTATAGACCCAGAAAGAAAGATTCTTTATTGGAATAAATCAGCTGAAGAGATAACAGGCTACTCAAGGATAGAAGTGATTGGAACTCACTGTTATGACAATATACTAAGACATATCGACGAAAATGGAAAAGAGTTGTGCACAGAAGGATGCCCCGTAGTTTATTCGATAGCAAATAATAAATCAATTGAAGAGAAGGTGTATCTCCATCATAAAGATGGACACAGAGTTCCTGTCTATGTAAAAGTAATTCCCATAGTTAATGAAAATAAGGTTGTAATTGGAGCTATTGAAATTTTTACTGATCTGACCGATGCAAAAACTTTAAAAACGGAATTAGAAGCTCTAAAAAGTCTAGCCTTTATAGATGAATTAATGGGGGTGCTTAATAGGAGAGGATTAGAATACTTTGTTAGTGAAAAAATAAGAGAATCTGAAAGATTTAAGAAGAAGTTTGGGATTCTATTTATTGATATAGATGACTTTAAAAAGATTAACGATACCTATGGACATAAAATGGGAGATAAGATCTTGAAAATGGTAGCAGAGGCTTTAAAAAGTAATCTTAGGGCAAATGATATTTTGGCAAGGTATGGTGGAGATGAATTTGTAGTTATCTCCGAAATCACAAGCGAAGATGAACTTAAAAGCTTGGCTAGTAGGATAATGATATTAATAAGAAACTCTTTTATCGAGGAAAAGGGAAAGATAATCAAAGTATCCCTATCAATCGGCGGTTCTATATCTGAAAAAGGAAATCTCGAGAGGGCTCTAGAAAAAGCAGACAGCCTAATGTACATAAGTAAATCTAGCGGTAAGAATAGAATTACAATAGAAAGTTAAGACGACTAAGGAAGATCGGACTATTGACATAAATTGCTTAGGCGTATATAATTAGTTTATGCGAAAAATTGAATATACCAATAAACTGTTAGACTTAATATGGGAAGGGTTTGGAGCCTTAGCTAACCCAATAAGACTTCGGATACTCTTAGCATTGAGGGAAAGACCTATGTGTGTATGCGAACTTACAGAATATCTCAATGAGAGGCAACCACTTATTTCTCAGCATTTAGGTATACTTAAAGACAGTGGTTTAGTTGAGGCTAAGAGGATGGGTAATAGGATTCAATATAATATCAGTGATGAAAGAATCATAGATGTTATATCAATTATGGGAGAAATCACAATTCAAAGAGTAAGAGAATTGATTGATATACAGGAGGGATGAATTAATGGCAAAGAACTGGTATCCAATTATAGATTATGATAAGTGCATAGGAGATTTTGTTTGCGCTAATTTCTGTCCGCATGGGGTATATGCAATTGACGGTGATAAGCCAATTGTAGTAAACCCAGATGAATGTGTAGAGTTTTGTAGGGGATGTCAAAAGATATGCCCAGCAGATGCAATCTCATATTTTGGAGATAAGGAGGGAAAGTAAATGGCAAAGAAGGGTGTAATTCTATGTGTATGTCAAGGGACTTGCCCATCTTTTCAGCAGATGAATATCTTTGAGGTGTTAAATACATTAAGACGTGAAAAGCTTGTAGATTTTGTTGCTATCCATCCTCAGCTCTGCGCTGATGATGGAGATGCATTCTTTAATGTATTTCTTGCAGGAGCAAATAATGACGTAGAAAAGTTAGTAGTAGCTGGATGTGATCCCAATATGCAGAAAAAGATGTTCAGAGATGCCTTTGAATCTACAGGATTCGATAAGGCTAAGCATGTTGGGGTTGACATTCGCAATATGACTACAGAGCAGGCTATAGAGGCAATAAAGAAAGTCTTATGATTTTAGGTATAGATACAGGCGGTACTTATACAGACTCTGTCCTCCTAGATGAGGACAGAGTCCTTTCTAAGGGTAAAGCGCCCACAACTCACTATGACCTTACAAAAGGTATAAGAGAAAGTATCAATAAACTCGATAGTTCATTCTTTTCTTACATTTCAGCCATAATACTCTCTACTACTTTAGCTACAAATACCATTGTCGAGATGAGGAGGCTAGAAAGGGTAAAAGAGGTTCTCATTGGATATGATAGAGATTTCTTTTTAAAGAGTATTCATAAAATACCAAATTGGTTGGAATTCGAGTTTATCTCTGGGAGTATAGATGTTACAGGAGAAGAAGTAGTTCCTCTGGACATAGATGCAATAAAAAAATTACCTTCTATAAACTATCCTATGGCTGTAACCGGATATATGAGCCCAATAAATCCTAAGTATGAGATAATAACTAAGGAAATCTTAAAGAGTAAAACCCATTATCCGGTGGTCTGTGGAAGTGAGCTCTCTGGAGAATTAAATTCAATAAAAAGGGCTATAACTACTGCACTTAATGCCTCTCTAATTCCTTCCATATCTAATTTCATCTCCGATGTAAGAAAGGTCTTGGTAGAATTAGGAATTAATTCTAGAATTTTTATAGTGAATGCTGATGGCTCTATTCTAGATGCAGAATCAGCAATGGAAAAGCCCATAAAGACTGTCCTTTCTGGTCCAGCAAGTAGTACACTAGGTGGGCTATTTTTGTCTGGGGTAAAGGATGGGATAGTTGTAGATATGGGTGGGACAACTACCGATATAGCTCTACTTAGAGACTCTATTCCGATCATCTCTAACGAGGGAGCAAGGGTTGGTAAATGGGACCTTCTATTGCCATCTTTGAAAATGAGAACTATCGGATTGGGTGGAGATAGTAGAATACATCTAGCTAAAAATAATATAGAAATAGGGCCGATGAGAGTCATCCCTATCTCAGTTTTAGGAGAAAGATTCCCCGAAATAAAGAGAAAGTTAAAGTCGGTCCATAATTCTTCTCTTGTCCCTCCAAATGAATTTATTCTCAAACTTAGAGAATCAAACTTTGAATTAAATGAGATAGAAGAAAGGCTTTTAAGTAACATTGACACAGAACCCATATCCCTTGAAGAGGCGACAAGGATATGTAGATTAAGTCATCCATATATACTAGATTCTGCCATAAATAGACTAGAGGAGATGGGAATTATTATAAGGTCTGGACTGACACCAACAGATATACTTAACTATTCAGGTGAATGCAGTATAGGAGACCCAACTATTAGTTCTATAGCGATTTCTGCTTTTTCCAAGGATAAGGACTTTCCTAAGCTTATAAAGAATCTTATAGTAAAAAAGATAGCTACTGAAATACTTAGGTATCTCTTATATATAGATTATAAAGATGATAGTTTAGATGGGCTTTGGGGAAAGATAGTTAATGATAGCTTTGAAGGAAGGTCTAATTTAATAGAGCCGAAGATAAGAGTTCCATTCCCTATAATAGGAGTAGGTGCCCCTATAAATAGTTTTATATACGACGTAGCCAAGATTTTATACACAGATGCTATAGTTCCAGAACATTATGAAGTAGCTAACGCAATAGGAGCAGGATGGGGAAGGGTTCTAAGGTCTCTAGAACTAGAAATAAATCCCATAATCTCTTCTGCAGAGATAAAAGGTTACAGGATAGTAGGATTAGATAAAAGATTCGAGACTCAGGAAGAGGCAGAAACATTTGCAATTAATTATGGGAGGGGTTTACTAAAATCTCAATTAGAAAAATTAGTCGGAAAAGAAGTAGATATAAATATAGAGTTCCTGTCTAGCAATAACGGAGACATTCCTATTCAAAGGATAAGATTTTTAGGTGCAGGAAGGATAAAGTAGTATATAATAGAATAAATAAACTAAAAGGAGGTCTCCTATGCTTAAGGCTAAAATGTTTTTAGACCCTGAGTACAGGGTTGGAAAACTAGACAGGAGGATTTTTGGTTCTTTTATAGAACATCTAGGGAGAGCTGTCTATACCGGTATATATGAACCGAGTCATCCATTCAGTGATGAGGAAGGATTTAGAAAAGATGTAATAGAGCTAGTCAAGACTCTAAATACTCCTATAATAAGGTACCCAGGGGGTAATTTTGTCTCTGGTTATAATTGGGAAGACGGCGTAGGACCTAAAGAGAAAAGACCTAAAAGACTTGATCTTGCTTGGAGAAGTATTGAACCCAACGAGGTCGGTATAAATGAATTTGTGAGCTGGGCTAAAAAGGTTAATGCAGAGGTCATGATGGCAGTAAATCTAGGTACAAGAGGCATAGATGATGCTAGAAATATTGTTGAATATTGTAATTATCCTAGTGGGACATACTATAGTGACTTAAGAAGGTCACACGGGATAGAAGAGCCTCATAAGATAAAGGTCTGGTGCCTGGGAAATGAGATGGACGGACCATGGCAGATTGGTCATAAAACTGCGGTAGAGTATGGACGTCTAGCTGCAGAATCTGCAAAAGTAATGAAATGGGTAGACCCAAGTATAGAATTAGTAGTCTGTGGTAGTTCTAACCCGTGGATGCCAACTTATCCTGAATGGGAGTATACCGTATTAGACCTCACATACGAGTATGTAGATTATATATCTATGCACATATACTATCGTAAAAGACCAGAAGATGACACTTTAACATTTGTGGCAAAAACTATCGAGATGGATAGCTTTATAAAGACAGTTGCTAGCTTATGTGATGTCATAAAGGCGAAAAAGAGAAGTAAAAAGACGGTAAATATATCCTTTGATGAGTGGAACGTTTGGTACCATTCTTCGGAGAGAGATAGAAAGGTAGAACCTTGGCAGTTTGCTCCTCCTCTCTGTGAAGAGGACTATACTGTTGAAGATGCTATCTTATTTGGGAGCATGTTAATTACACTTTTAAAGAATGCAAATAGGGTAAAGATAGCCTGTCTAGCTCAGCTTGTCAACGTGATAGCCCCTATAACTACTCAGCCTGGTGGGATAGCCTTTAAGAGAACTATTTATTATCCGTTTATGCATGCATCCAATCTGGCTAACGGTGATGTTCTACTCACTAAGATTGATTCCCCTAAATATGACTGCAAACTCTACACCGATGTGCCCTATGTAGAAGGAGTAGCTATATATAACGAAGAGAGTAAAAGCTTAGTAATCTTTGCCATAAACAGGTCGCTTGAGGAATCCACAATACTTGAAATTAATATACCAGAAGCTAATAATTATTCTAATATAGAACACACAGTCTTAAGAGATGACGATATATACGCTTCCAACACGCTCTCAAGCCCTGATAGGGTAAAGCCGAAATCTTCTATAGTAGATATAAAGGATAGCAAAAAGATAGAGATAGAATTACCAAAATTCTCTTGGAATGTATTAAGGTTTATACCTTCATCCACTTCCACTTGCCAGAGTTAAATCTAGAGTATATAACTATTGCCCTCATTACTTGATCAAAAGCTATAGCTAGCCATGCACCTGTAAGACCCCAGTTAAAGACTAGGACAAATAGATAAGAGAGGGCAACTCTCATACCCCACATACCAATCATAGTTGAATATAAGGGGAAGCGGGTATCTCCCGCTCCCCTTAAAGCTCCAGCCAATATAAATTGTGTAGATTGAGCAGGCTGAATAGCAGCTATAATTCTAAGACATGTCCTTGCCTGTTCTATAATAGAACTGTCGCTCGTATAGAGCATAACTAGATATCTTCCAAAGAAAAATATTATAAAAGCAGTTACACCTGCTACCATCATACCTATTAATCTAGTCTGTCTAGCACTCTCTTCTGCAATCTCTGGTCTCTTAGCCCCTAACAATTGACCTACAAGAGTAGTAGCCGCCATAGAAAATGCCTGACCTGGCATAAATGATAGTGATTGTATATTCATTGCTATCTGATGCGTAGCAAATGTTACCGTTCCTAATTCTGCTATAATCCTTACAAATGCCAACTGCCCAGACCTAAGAACAAACTGTTCTAACGCAGATGGAACTCCTATACTTAGAACTCTCCTTATAATATTGCCATCTAGACGATAACTATCCTTTAGAGATAATTTTACTATCGTCCTACCATTATATAGGACATAGAGTAGTATACTCATACTAATAAACCTAGAGATAGATGTCGCTATCCCAGCACCAGCCACACCTAAGGCTGGAGCACCTAATTTACCGAATATAAGTATGTAGTTTCCAATAACATTCGTTAAATTAGCTACCGTATCAGCAAGAAGAGGAGTTTTCATATCTCCAGAGCCTCTTAATATAGCTCCTATAATCATTGAAAGCACATTAAATGGCATCCCCATAGCTATAATCCTCATATAAGTTATACCAAGCACAAGTACATCTGGTTCAGCCCCCATACCCTTTTCTATATATGGGGCAAAGATGTATAGAAACAGAGATATCCCTATTCCAAAAAAGATACTCACCACCAGACTCTGTTTTGCCACACTTCTAGCAGTCTGTATATCTCTTGCCCCCACAAAACGAGCTACTAATGCAGTAGTTCCTACTGTAAGAGCCATAAACACAGAAATAACAAGAAAATTGGGCTGATTTACCATACCAACTGCAGATATAGCAGAAGGTCCTAACCTACCAACCATAATCATATCTGCAATACCTACGAAACTGATAAGGAACATATTCAAAAGAGCTGGTAACGAGAGAGAGATTACCTTCGATCTAATATGTTTTCTGTTAAGAGACTCAGGTAATATTTCAGATGTTTTTTCCCTTCCTTGTAACATTTCTTCACCAGCTATTGTCTCCTTTACTTTCATTTAAGCTCCTCCTTTAATACACCGTATAATCTTACCAATGCTCTCTTTATCTCATCTCTTTCTCTTTCGTCTAATAGGCTAAGAGCTTTACTTAATACTTCAAGCTTTTTCTCTTGGATATTATCTAATAGAGAAATACCATTCTCTGTTATCTCCAAAATGATTACTCTTCTATCTTCTCTACTCCTAACTCTTTTTACTAAATTATTACTTTCAAGTCTATCAACAAGGTCTGTTACAGTACTTGAGGAAAGATATAACAAATCACATAAATCCCCCATTGTGGGATGCTCATCCCTTATTATCTTTAATGCTCTATATTGAAGAGGAGTAATATCATATTTCTCCATTAGTTTTCTATTTCTGCTCCTTATCAGAGCCAATATATCATTTAATAATATCTCAATTTCTTCGTTCATCTTAAATTTCGCCTCTCGAATATTTCGAGTTAAGAAGATTTTACATAAAAATCAACCTATTGTAAAGAGACCTCTTTACTATTTTAAGAATTGACACATAGAGGTTACTATAACATTATGTAACCTTGGACGAAACTCAATTATTCTCTCTGCACTTTCATCTAAGGCGCCAACTTTTCTAGATAAGTGCGTTCTATTAGAGAGAAAGATCACTATAAGTCTTTTAACAGGGTCTATCCAAAGACTTGTCCCCGTATAGCCAGTATGTCCAAAAGATTTTTCACTAAACAAGTCTCCACAAGAAGAATTTATACTTTTTATCATCCATCCCAATCCCTTTTTCTCTTCTCCAAAAGAGACATGTTCCTTTGTAAAGAGCTCTATAGTATAAGGAGAAAAGATGGAATATTCGGGATTTATATATGACCTAGCATACTTATATAGGTCTTGAGCGGTAGAAAATAGACCAGCATTACCACTAACTCCACCCTGATAATATGCTAGTTCATCATCAGGTTCCCCTCTAAGAATTTTACCATCTCTTTTACAAGTAGGCGCTACTTTCGAGATATCTTTTGGAAGGAAATCCGTATCTTCCATCCTTAAGGGGGCAAATATATGTCCTTTCAAAAATTTATCTAATGAGCTCAGAGTAATCTTCTCTATAATATATCCCAAGAATATAAAATTAAGACAGGAATAGACAGTATTTGTTCCTGTTTTATAAGAAAGGTCTGTCTTTAAAAGCTCTTCCTTTAATTCGGCAGAATCTTTAGCATATCTCCATGCATTAGAATAGGGGGGAAGACCTGAAGTATGAGTGAGTAGGTGAAATATCCTGACTTCCTGTTTTAGACCGGTAGAAAACTCTGGGAGAAATCTCTTAACAGGATCCCATAATCTTATCTCCCCTTCTTCTAAAAGTCTCATAATAGCCGGAGTAGTTGCTACCACTTTAGTAAGACTAGCCAGGTCATATATAGTATCTATGCTATTCATCTCTTTTTCAGGGTAAACTGCTCTATAACCATAGGCTTTTTCTAAAAGCACATCTCTATCTGTTCCTACCAGTAAAACACCACCAGGAAAAGTTCCATAATCCATATACTTTGATATAAGACTATCTATATCTTTCATATTGCCTCCTAAGTAATAAAATTTTTTAATTTATTAACAAGAGTCTTTGGTAAATAGTCTAATTTCTATTGTAAGTCAACTCAATACCGTCTTCAATAAGTAGGCTAGACTTATCTGTAATCGCTTTTGAGTCACCTCCAACATAAGTACTAGGCTTCTAAAAACTTAAGATTCTCTATTTATCCATTAAATAAAATTTTTATTCATAACCTTTCTGGCTATCTTCTTTAAAAAGTGATTATACTCTAGAGTATCAAAGATTCTGATTTTCTGCTAAAATATACTTGATATGGATATAAAAATTATTACTGTATCTAGAGAGTTTGGTTGTAATGGCACGGAGGTGGCAGAAAAATTAGCTAAAAAGCTCAATTTTCTTCTTGTAAATAAGAGTTACATTAATGAGGCTATGAACAGATATGGACTAAGTGAGGAACAGCTAGAATCCTTAGAAGAGAGTTCTCTACAACCTTTCAATGAGACAAGAAAGAGATATATAGAACTTATGAATAAAGTTATACTTGACTTGGCAAAAGAGAAACCTATTGTTCTTCTTGGGAGAGGAGGACAATTCCTCTTTAGAGGTCACCCTTCTGCGTTTCACATAAAACTGATAGGATCTATTGAAAATAGGATAAGTGCAGTGATGTTTCAGTATAAGTTAGACAAGGTTAGTGCCTTAAAACTTATATCAGAACAAGATCGTAGACGAGATCTATATATAAATAAGATATTTGGGGGAGATTGGCATGATCCATCTCTTTATAGCCTAGTAGTGAATATGGACTACTTTAATGTGCCTAATGCGGTCAAGATGATAGTGCATTCAATAAAGCTTGCCGAGAGGAATAATCTTGAAGGAATAACGGTAACGTCTGAAACTCTTAGAGATGCTACAGGGTCTGTACCCCACTTTGCACATTCATCTGAAGAAGAATTTGCAAAACTATTAGACTTTTACAGGATAAAATGGCTCTATGAACCAAAGACGTTTATTCTTGAGTGTGACAGTGAAGGAAATATAACTTCTGCCTTTACTCCAGATTTTTATCTTCCAGACTTTGACCTCTATATTGAGCTTACAACCCAAAGGCAGAGACTTGTGAACTATAAAAATAGGAAGATAAAGAGGCTTAAAGAACTCTATCCTGATATAAATATAAAGATGATATATGGTAAAGATTACAAAAATATATTGCGTAAGTTTGGTCTCATATGAAAGAAAAACTTCTAATTTCAAGAGAAGACATTAATAAAAAGATAGAAGAGCTCGGTAGAAGGATATCTGAGGATTATCTAGGAAAAGAACCTATCTTAGTTTGCATCTTAAAGGGAGCTGTATACTTTGCTATTGATTTGACTCGTCATCTTACTATCCCATTTGTAATAGATTTTATGTCTATATCTAAATATAGTGGAAGTTCTTCAGGTATTGTAAGAATAACAAAAGATCTAGATGTAGATATATACGAAAAAGATGTAATCGTTATTGAGGATATAGTAGATACTGGTTTAACACTTGGATACCTTTTAAGAAATCTAAGGGCTAGAAGTCCATCATCTCTTAAGGTATGTACCCTACTAGATTGTCCTAGTAGACGTATAGTAGATATCCCTGTAGAGTATAGAGGTTTTGAGATACCTGATGTATTTGTTGTAGGTTACGGACTAGACTATAGAGAAAGATATAGAAATCTTTTGGATATAGTTGTTTTAGAAGAATAAAAAATTTTTTGGGCTAGGAATCCCCTAGCCCAAATATATGAAGAGGAGGTTTAAGAGATAACTAGACTGCTAAGTTAAAAAATCATTTATTAAACTATCCAAGTATAGATTAAAAGAGGAATGTTAAGAGAAGAATAAGACTATATTAAGAAATAATTAAGGTTTTATTAAATATTCTTTAAAGATGCAGAGAGTAGAAGCGACTGATGCTTGAGAAATATTTTATCTATTATATAATACTATTGTAACTAACGTATCATCTTTACGTCTCTTTAAGGAGGTGAAGGATTTGAAAATCTATATCTCAGCTGATCTAGAAGGAACCTGCTGTGTGGTGGGGGAGGCGGGAAGACCTCTAATGCCTGATAGTAAACAGTACGAATTTGCTAGGAAAGAGCTTACTCAAGAAGTTAACAGTGCTATAGAAGCTCTAAAGGAATGCGGAGTAGAAGAAATAGTAGTTGATGATGAGCACAATGGTGGGACAGAAATCTTAATCTATGAAGAGTTAATGCCAGGTGTTAAGATATTCCTTGGGAATCCGAGACCTAGACGCTTCCCTGCCCTAGACAGTTCTTTTGATGGGATGATTTTCATCGGTTATCATCCTATGGCTGGAGTAGAGAATGGAATCCTATCCCATAGTTATTCCTCAGTAGTGATACAGAGGATGTGGATAAATGGAATAGAAATAGGAGAAATAGGATTAGATGCTAGTCTAGCAGGAGCTTTAGACGTCCCTGTCATATTCGTCTCAAGTTGTAAGAAGGGTATAGAAGAGGCAAAAAGGATTCTTGGAGATATAGAGACTGTTGCTGTGAAGGAAGGTTTTGGTAGAAATTGTGCACTTTCACTACATCCAAAAGATGCTCAAAGACTAATAAAGGAGGGGGTAAAAAGGGCAGTACAACGTATAAAAGATTTTAAACCATTAAAATTCTCTCCTCCTTTCGAACTTAAGATTGAGTATAAATTAGAGTCCTTAGCAGAAGAGGAAGCCAAGAAGATAGGAATAGAAAGAATAGATTCTAGAACTATTGTAAGGAGATCGAATAACATATTTAATTTAATAGGTTAGGAGGTATAAGTGAAAGGTGAAGGTATTTTATGGGCAGTAATACTAGGACTCAGTATAATTATTAGTGCAGGCATTGGTTCATATGCATTTTATCAAGTAAAGTCTCTAGAGAATACTCTCAGTGTAACTGGCTCAACTAGAGTAAGAGTGACATCAGATATAGTTAGATGGGTTGGTGTATTCAGTAGAAATATCCCAGAAGACTCTTTAAGTAAAGGATATCAGCAGATAAGTAGAGACTTAGATAAAGTCTTAGAGTTTTACAAAGAAAATGGTATTGACACAAAAGACCTAATAATATCTCCAGTATCTGTAGAGAAGCCATGGATATACAACCGAGATGCTCCTAGAGAATACATCCTAAGACAAACTGTAGAGCTTCAATCTAAAGACATAGAAAAGATAACAAATCTGGCAAAAAACTTTCAGAAACTCTTAGATAGAGGTGTTATATTCTCTACTCAATCCCTTGAGTATTATTATTCTAAGCTTCCAGAATTGAGAGTAACATTGCTTACAGAAGCGATGAATGATGCTAAGGCTAGGGCAGAAAGAATCGCCCAAAGTACAGGACAGAAGGTAGGGAGTCTAAAATCTGCAAGTATGGGAGTAGTTCAAGTCTTAGCCCCGAATTCAACAGAGGTAAGCGACTATGGGACTTACGATACGACTACAATCGAGAAGGAGATAATGGTTGCAGTAAGAGCAGTGTTTGTATTGAAGTAGCTAAAAATTGAAAGGAGTTCTAAAATAAAAAACTAGGAGGTGTTCAAATTGGCTCATAACACTATTTCTTTAGAAGATCTTTTACTTAACCCATTTAACCTTATAGGAAAGGATTGGATGCTCATATCTAGTGGGAATAAAGGATCTTTTAACATGATGACTGCAGGTTGGGGTAGTTTAGGTATATTGTGGGGTAGAAAGGTCGCCTTTTGCTTTATAAGACCAACTAGATATACTTATAAGTTTGTCAACGAGAATGAACTATTTACACTTTCATTCTTTTCTGAAGAGTATAAAGAGGCACTTAATATATGTGGGAGATATTCTGGTAGGGACGTAGATAAGGTTAAACTTAGTGGATTAACACCTATAGAAGACGAAGAGTATAAGACTGTATATTTTGATGAAGCAAGATTAGTATTTATCTGTAAGAAGATATACTATCAAGATATAGACCCAAACAACTTTCTAGAAGAAAACATTCATAATAACTATCCAATGAAGGATTATCATAGGATGTTTGTTGGAGAAATTGTAAGGGCATTGGAGAAAAGATGAAAATATTAGGAGTATTTGGATCTCCGGAAATTATATGGAACCGAGATGAAAGCTTAAAAGATTACAATATAAATGGAGTATTTATAAGCCATAGAGACCTTAATAGAGACAAAATTGAAAAGATACATAATGAGGGTGCAAAAGTATTTGCAGAGATAGGGATATTTGTTGGGAAAGATATGGTCGAAAGACATCCTGACTTAGCACCAATAGGAGTGGATGGAAATCCTCTAACTCCTATCAAATGGTATATGGGGATAAACCCTGCCATAGATTGGTATAGGGAAGAAAAACTTAATGAGATAAGAGATATCTTACAAAGATATGACATAGACGGGTTATGGCTTGACTTTATAAGATATCCTTGCCACTGGGAAGTTCCAAATCCAAAGCTTGAACAGTCTTCTTTTGACGAAGTATCATTAAGAAAGTTTGAAGAGTATATAGGTAAAACCATACCTGGAACAAATATTCAAGATAAAGCTAGATGGATCTTAGAAAATAGTTTAGAAAGCTGGACTAAATGGAAATGCGACCAGATCACATCTTTCTGTAAAGAGAGTAGAGAGATTATTAAATCAATAAATCCTAATGTTATACTGGGTATCTTCTCTGTGCCATGGAAAGAAGAACAGTTCGATGGGGCTATTCTCAAAATCATAGCACAAGACTTCAATGCTTTATCTCAATATATAGATATATTCTCTCCAATGGTCTATCATCTTATGTGTAAGTTTCCCGTTAGCTGGATAAGGGAATATTCTCTATACCTAAAAGATATGACCAAAAAGGCTGTAGTACCAATAGTGCAAGCGGTAGATGAACCTTCAAGAGTAGACAATCTTGAAGATGTTATAAAAACTGCATTATATGACGAACTTGATGGGGTTATAATATTCACAACTCAAGCTGTATTTAAGGATAAAACAAAGATAGAGGCATTAAAAGATTCGTTTTGTAGGCAATAAGCTCTTCTACTCTATAGCTGGAGCCATATATACATTACATACTCCTTCTCTGTCTGAGGTAAATATCACATTCTTACCATTGGGGGTAAATATAGGGTGAGGATGTGATTCTTGGGTTAACCATGAAGAGCCATGGTGGCATAAAGGTATTACTTCACAGAAATTATCTTTATGTCTTATAAGTCCTATATAATCTCTACCGTCTTTAAAATCGGGGGTTGGAAAAGCCCCATCTCCAACAAATAGGTCTTCTGTCGGATTTGTCTGAATATGGGTTGGAGAAGGGCCAGGGTACTTATACTTCCCTAAAATAGTCCCGTCCGTATCTAGTATAACGTCAAAGAACATCCATTCTGTAGATCTTGGTGTTTCTCTAATGCTATATTGAGTAACAATCTTACCACTCTTAGTGAAATATTCATGTCCTGCCCTTTCTATATATCTTCTCTGTTCTAAGATTGGGTATATCTCATGGGTATCTGCTTTTACTATCCACATTCTCTGGACTAGATGCCAAGGTCCCTCATGGCAAAAGAGTATTATATTTGGATCTACTGGACTTATATTTACATGGCTTATCCATTCCCTCTCTCCCCATACAGCTTCTATCCGCTCTTCCTCCAAGTCTATCCTCATTATCACACTAGAAGGTCTTCTGTAGAGATGTTCTAACATCTGAGAATATTGAGCACCTGTACCTGTACTCATCTCTAATTTTTCTGAATAGACAAAGCTTAGATATCTTCCATCTCCGGAAAGAGAAAGTATACCTGTATGAAATCCAGGAGGAGCCACATAGATCTGTTCTATTTTTAGTGTCTGTAAATCTACAGATTTCAATATTCTTCCATCCCAGTAGTATGCAATAAGCCTCTTTGGATCTAGACATGATCTATGAGGAGAGATATTAAAGTCATCAGTAAGCTGGACCATATGACCTGTATCTAGCTCAAGGCTAAATAATTGCCATCTACCTGATCTTGTAGATTCTAAAAGTAGCATCTTGGAATCTTCAGAGATAAGCGTCTGAGTAAAATAGGGATGTATACTATCGCCTATCCCGTCTGTAAGCCTAGTAACTATAACTCCGGTATCCTTGTCTTTCTCTTTTAAGAATTCTATTCGAAATACCTTACCTCTCATACAAGATACCTCCATAGAGTCTAGGACCTTGCCTGTAAAGAATCAGGCATAATCTGCATAAGTTCAATCCTATTCCCATCCGGGTCTGTTATCCAGTATTGAAAATTCCCGTCTTTACCCTTATTAGGCTTACCTTGAATTGTCAACCCTCTATTTGAAAGTTCCTCCAAAGTCTTCTCTATATCATCTACAAGAAGACATAGATGTTGATAGCTTCTATTATCGTATCCCTTTTCTAATTCTCCTCTATAGGGAAAGAGTTCTATAAAATTATTGTCACTTATCTTGAGATATACTATCCATAGTTCACCCTGGTCACTATATAATCTGAAAGCTTCCTTAAATCCCAAGATACCACAATAAAACTTTAGAGATTCTTCTAGATTCGAAACTCTATATGCCACATGGCCTATACTAGTAATCATCCTCGCCTCCTATCGGGTCAAAATTTTTACTACTGACTCAATCAATCTATATCCATCCTTTATCTCACTTATCTTTGCGTATTCTCTTGTAGAATGTGCTTCACCACCGCTTATTCCTAAAAGTAGAGTAGGTATTCCCTGCTCATTGAATATGTTTGCATCACTTCCCCCTCCCATATATATAGTATTAGGGTTGAAGCCACTATCTTTTATAGCAGTAATAGTTCTTTTTAGAAATTCACTATCTTTTAGGTCAAAACGGGTATACTCTTTTCTATACTCTAATCTAGTCTTACCTCCACCTTCTTCTACTATACTTGAAGCCTTTTCTAGGTTATTCAATAGGGTGCAAAGATATCCCTCATCTCTACTCCTATACTCTCCTCTTATCTCCACCTCATCTGGTATTATGTTTGTTGCCCTACCACCTGAAATTACACCTACATTTCCAGTAGTCATATCATTTATCCTGCCGATAGGGAGGGAAAGGATCAATTTAGAAGCTAACTGGATTGCATTCACCCCTTTTTCCGGATAAGCCCCTGCATGGGCAGCTATTCCGTAGATCTTATAAGTCCAAGTGTACTGAGAAGGAGCACCTATAATTACATTGCCAACTGGACCACCTGCATCTAATGTAAAGCCACAAGGGGCTTTTATCATATCTTTCTTTATTGCCTTTGCTCCTACTAGACCAATCTCTTCTTGCACTGTAAATATGACCTGTATAGGTAGGGGATCATCTTTGTAGTTTTCTAAAAGCTCCAAAATTACAGTAATTCCTACTTTATCATCAGCACCAAGAACTGTACTCCCATCAGACCTAATGATATCACCATCTATAATCGGACTTATATTTTCACATGGCGTTACCGTGTCCATATGAGCGTTAAGGAATAGCTTAGGGGCTCTGTCAGAACTTATAAACAGGTTACCTATTTCATCTTGAATAACTGAGTATCCCCAATTCTCTACCATCTCTCTTATAACTTTAGCTACCTCATGTTCTCTTCTTGAAGGGCTTGAGATTTTTAAAAGGGTAATTAACCTTTCTATAATCCTTTCCATCATTTACCTCCGATGTATTTTCTTCCTGCCTCAAAAGCCTTTAAATTTATATCCAACAATTGAACCCTTTCCTTTAACATATTTTTAAGAATCTCTTCAACTTTAGAGATATCTAAATCTTTTATAAGTTCTACATAACCTCCAGCCATCACCATATTCGCTACCCTAACATTCCCTAACTCTTCTGCTATTTTAGATGCTGGTATTCCTATTATTTTACTGTTGGACTCTGGATTGACTAGAGATGTATTCACTATCTTATAAGTTGGAGAAAATTTGTCTTTAAATCGCTTGTATGAAGGCTCATTCATAAGTATAATTGTTTCAGGATTTGTCACTATAGGAAACTTTATCTCCTCAGATGAGATAACAACAGTACAATTAGCAGAGCCTCCACGCATCTCTGGTCCATAAGAAGGAACCCAAGTTACTCGCATATTATTAGCCATACCAAGGTGTGCAAAAAATTGTCCCATAAATAGAATACCCTGTCCTCCATAGCCAGCAATTAATATGGTATGGGTCATAATCATCCTCCTGGAATAATTTTACCTAGCACTACTCTTTTATTAGCACCAGTAGCTCTAGGGACATTATTTGGGGAATTAAATACTACTTCATTGGCTAATATCGCAAAAGCCAAAGCTTCTTTAGCCTGGTTTGGTATCCCAAAATCCTCATGTGCCTTTATCTTTACCTTAGGGAGTAGATTAGCAATCATCTCAACTAAATAACTATTATAGGTTCCTCCTCCACCTATAACTAGTTCATCTATATTAAATTGGCAAATAGATTGAGCTATAGCAGTTGCAGTAAGAGCAGTAGCGGTAGATACTATATCTTCATCTTTAAGTCCAAGGGTTTTACCTTTCTCATATAGAGCAATAGAGAAGGATTTTCCAAAAACCTCTCTCCCTGTTGTCTTTGGTGGAGAGATAGCAAAATATGGATGAGATAATGCCGTCTCTAATAGTTTATCTGAGACTTTCCCCCTTCTAGCTATGTCTCCATTAATATCATAGTTCAATACACCTTTAGAGATAATTCTTACTATCTCATCTATTACCATATTACCTGGTCCAGTATCAAAGGCTATAATATCGTCTATATCTGCATTCTTAGGCAAGATAGTTATATTTGCTATTCCTCCTATATTGAGGATACCTCTATTAAGCTCATTGCTCGTAAATAATATCCAATCCGCAAAGGGAACTAGGGGAGCCCCTTGACCTCCTACTGCCATATCCCTAACTCTAAAGTCACATATAGTAGTAATACCTGTCCTTTCCGCTATAATTGCCCCTTCTCCTATCTGAAGAGTAGACCTTACTTGAAAATTCTCTAACTCCTGTGGATAAGGAGAATGAAAGACTGTCTGTCCATGACTGGCTATGAGGTCCACTTGGTCTTTGGACAAACCTGCCCCTCTTATAGCCTCCAAAGCTACTTTTGCAAAGATCTCCCCTAGTAAAAAGTTCATATTTGATAGGAAAGAAATGCTAGCCTTTTCAAAATCAAACAATCTATGTATAAGTTCTCTTATTTCTTTAGTATACTCGTAATGATAATGATGTATAAGTCCTATCTCAGACCCTAAAGAGTGCCCTCTTATCTTTACTATACTAGCATCAACCCCATCGGCAGAGGTTCCAGACATCAGCCCAACTATTATCCTAGCCTCTTTTCTTCTAAGGTCATCTAACATCTTATATTGCTTCCTTTTCTAACATAGCTATTGCAACTGCAAATCCTCCATCGTGACTTATACTTACTACTATGCTGTTTACCATAAAACTCTCAAATTTCTTCTTGGCTCTATCACTCAATATAACATAGGGAGATCCATCTTTTCTATGCATAACAGATATATCTTTAGGAGAAAGACCTCCGCCTAGAGCCTTTATTACTGCTTCTTTACAGGCGAACTTACCAGCCAGCGCTTCATAGAATCTTTTTTGATGTCTTACTTCTTCAATCTCGTCTTGAGAGAATACTCTAGATAAAAATCTCTCTCTTCTTTTTATTGCCTTCTCTATCCTTTCCACACTTACAATATCTATTCCTAACATAACTAACTACTATTATACTACAATTAGATGTTATAATATTAATCTAATGAACCGTAAGATTATTATAAATGTATCACTAGCTCTTTTAGCTAGTATATCTGTCATTTTAATTATTAACTCTGCATTTAAGGAAAAAGTTCTGATATCTGATCTTATAAGCAGAGAGGTGCTAGAGCTAATCTTTATAGGACTAATCATAAATCTAGCCTGTATTTTTATAGACGGATTTAAGTTGCATATGGTAATATCTATTCTCAAGGGAAACATAAGCTATATAGATGCCTTAGAAGCCTGCATTATATATTCATTCTTTTCTGCAGTGACTCCATCTTCTATGGGGGGACAGCCATTTCAAATATACTTTTTGACCAAAAAGGGAATAAGGAGTGAAATTGCTACTAATGTGATTATTTTTAGGACATTTGAGTATCTTTTAATAGTATTAGGTATCGATGTCTATGCACTCCTATTTATCATACCTAAACTATCTCAATGGAATATAGGTAAGACAATGATAGTCTTAGGTTTTGCCAGTAGTTTATTATCGACCGGACTTACCTGGCTAGCTATGATGAAACCAGATTTATTTAAGCATATAATTGTGAGTCTTAAAAAGATAAATAAATTGGAAAGGTCTATAGAAAAATGGGAAGAAAAAGTTTATAAGTGGATAGACAATTTAAAATTAAGTGCTAATGAGCTATGGAAGAATAAAAAAATAATACTAATTGACTTTTCCTTAATGCTTGTATTGATATTATTATACTCTTACCTTCTCTTTCTGCCTATAGTTGGACTTACAGGGTTAAAGATAAACTTCTTCACATTTTTTAGTGTTCAGATATTACTCTCATCTCTAGCTTCTTATGTTCCAACCCCCGGAGCAAGTGGGGGAACAGAAGCAATATTCTATACGGCATTTAAAGGTTTAAGCTTTTTCCCAAGGCTCCTGCTTTTAGGAATAACTATATACAGAATTGCTACATATTATTCAATAATCCTAATAGGACTATTAGTAGTATTTAAGAACAGTGACTTATTATTTGGGGGAAAGGGGGAGCGCTAGTAGATTTATTTTGTGTATTTATCCTCAGGTAAGTATGGAGATTTTATAAATATGGCAAGAAAATCCTCGGATGGATTTATGATGTTATGTTCTTCTGGAGCTTCAACCCTTATAGCATCTCCTGCTGAAATTTCGAAGGATTCTCCATCTACTATCATCTGAGCTTTACCTGAGATTACATAAAATGTCTCTTCTACTTCTTTATGATAGTGTGCACCTAACTCTTTCCCAGGTATAAGCTTAAGCACTCCCCACTCAATACGGGGTCCCCTCATTATATACTTAGGACCCCAGTTTCCGTGTCTAAACTCCTTCTCTGATTCTCTAGCTCTCTCCATACTATTTCACCTTTTCTTCTTTCTTTACGTAATTCTCCTCCCATATCCTATCTGCTACTACACCCCATCTATTAGCGTATTCGTCAAGTTTCTCTGCTAATTCAGGAGTAAGTAGTGCCTCAGAGCCACCATCGGTAGACTTTGCTCCTACTTTAGTTACTATCTCTCTTAGAGCCCAGGGATTATCAACCAAGGGACAAGGTCTTAAAAGATTCTCATTAAAGGGAATTCTCTTCTGATATTCTGCAAACAATGGGGACTTTAATATCTCGACTAGGCTCTTATCTCTTATATTATCTATAGAGAAGTGTACAAAAGCACAAGGCTCTACATCACCTTTACCATTTATATGGAAGTAGTTCCTACCACCCGCGATACATCCACCAGTATATGGTCCGTCATTCCAGAAATCTGCAACAAAGACTGGTTTATCTGCTCTCCAATGATGTACCGCAGTTCTTACTTTAGCCCTTTCTTCTGGGGTAAGCATAAGGCTAAAGTCTGGATCTCTCCCTACAGGAACATACATAAATACCCATCCGAAAGCTACTCCCTTACTAATAAGGTGATCTATAAATTCATCACTTGTAATAACATCAACATTCTTGCGAGTTGCAGTAATAGAAAATCCAAATATTGCTCCGTTCTCTCTTAATAAATCCATAGCACGCATCACTTTAGCGTATACACCTTTACCACGTCTCTCATCTGTCTCTTTCTCAAATCCTTCTATACTTATGGCAGGTGCTATATTACCAAGTTCTACAATCTTCTTTGCCATCTTCTCATCTATTAGAGTCCCATTAGTATAGGTATGGAATAGGACATCGTCATGTTTCTCAGCAATCTCTAAGAACTCCTTACTCAAGAATGGTTCACCACCTGAAACGGTTATAAAGTAGATACCTAACTCTTTTGCTTCAGTTATTATTCTATCCATAAGGTCTTTACCCAGACTGAAGTGCTGTTGATATTCACCAGCCCAGCATCCAATACATCTAAGATTACAGCTAGTTGTTGGGTCTATAAGGATAAACCAAGGTATATGGATACCGAGTTTTTCACTCATCTCCATCTGTCTAGGAACCCCAAGGAATGTCGCATTGATAAAGAAGTCTACAAACATCTTAGACCTAACATTTGGATGGGTATTTTTTAATAATCTTATAGCAAATTCCCTCTGTGGGGTATCATTGAGTAAATAATTTGCAACCTGCTCTAATTGTGCCTTATGCCAGTCGGTCTTAACAAACTTTCTTGCTAGATTAATAAGCTTTTCTATGTTTTGTTCGGGATTCTTCGCCAGATAATTTAATCCTTCCTCTAAAATAAAGCCTCCAACATAACGTTTAGCAAAATCAAAAAATGCCATACGCCTATTCCTCCTCTCTTATTAAAAATTTTCCTCCATATATATCTTTAGTAATATCAAAAAGAATCTCTTTATCTTTATTAGATAACTCACCAAGTAGATCTTTGTATCTATTTAATAGAGAGTTAATTTTAGGGCTTATAATATTGTTATACTTATTTAATCCTGCTTTAGCCACAATGACCCCTATAAGAAGCGCGGTTAGACCTAAGAGTCCACTCTGAGGGTCTATACTTCTAGATAGTGTCTGATAAGTTGAGGATATATTGTCCCAATTTACTGCCAACTTTTGACTAATAATAAATAGTATAGCACTTATGTTAAGAGCCTTTATTATTGGGGATTTAGCAGAAGATATCTCTTTTAAACCAGAGTGAAGGATTTCATTTATAGATAATCCATTTAGAGCTTTAAGACGTTTTCTCAAGTCTTCTATTATCTTACCTAGATTTTCTCTTTTTCCATCCTCATTGATTAATTCTTTCCCCTTAGATGTAACTCTAAACGCTAAAGTACTTCTCCCTCCTTTCTCATTCAAAGTATATACACACTCTACATAACCATCATCTTTAAGTGCAGTAAGCAGGTCATAGGCAGTCCACTTACTAACTCCAAGTCTCTCTGCTACTAGAGAGTAGTGGACTGGCTTACTGTATTCATTACACAACTTGTCAAGCACTCTTATAAACTCTATTCTCCTTTCTGTAATCCCCATATATCCTCCAAAAAAACCAAAATTCTATATAAAATTATATTCCTCAAAAGAAAAATGTCAAGAGTCAAATTTTTAATTTAGAGAGATAAACCACTTATCTTTTCTAAATACTAAATATCTCTCAGATATAAGGTTAAGTGGTTTTTCTGCTATTGTAAAATTCTCGCTAAGAAGAGAAAGAGGTCTATCTAAACCAAAGATTTTCGCATCATAGGAATTAGATGCGAGTTTATAAAAGGTCTGTCCAAGCTCTTCATATTCTTCTACACTCAACTTATACCTAAATCCTACCCTTATGGGTGAATTTTGACGGATAAAAGACCTGGGTATAACATACTCTGGGAATATACCCAAAATCCAGAGGCATATGTCACCTATCCTTTTATAAACAGGAAATCTCATATCCTCATCTAACATATCCGCCAGTCTTATCATATCAAATACATCTATATCAGAAAATTTTATTTTCCTAAGTCCTCCCCTACCTTTAACCACATAGTATATAGTCTGACTTTCTGTCCTTGTAAAGGATACAAGCATATTTATCAGATAATTAAGCACATCGTCTTCATTTATTAATTCTCTCACCTTATCTATATCAAACACTGGAATCTTATGATACCTATCTCTCTCCATAGTATAAAATTCCCTATTTAAATCCATCCTTGCCTTTATCATAAGTATAGTAAAGAAGAATTTAGGCGATATTTTCAGCATTATTTCATCATCGCTCATTACTCTAGAAAAGAGCCTAGGATCCTCCAGCATTCCTGTTAGTATCTCTTCATCATCTCTTATTATGTCTATCTTGTCTATTAAATCTGGAGATAATGTCTCTACCATAAAAATCAAATCACTCTCAGATAATCTCAAATATTCCTTCATAATCTTACCTCCAGATCGTCCTTAAATTTTCCTCTAGGATTAACTCATCTGTCGAATATACCTTTCTTGTTCTCCCCTCCGTAGTAATTATAAGTGCTCCATCAGTAGATATATCACTTATAATGCCTTCTATTATATTATTATAGCTCCTGAACTTTACTCTTTCACCTATCATACTGCAAGCCCTTTTCCACTCTTTAATTAGTATCTCACTACCACTTACAAATAGGTCATAGTTCCTAGAGAATTCTTTCAGAATACTAATCAAAAGTTCCATCTTGTCTATATCTCTTCCCAATATTTCCTTTAAAGATATGGCATTTAACAGATAAGGAGGAAATTTTACTGTATTTACATTTATACCAATACCTACTATTACAAAATCATCAAAACTTTCACCTAATATGCCACCAAGCTTCTTCCCTTTAAAGGTAATATCATTGGGCCATTTTAAGCTTACAGGAACTGCCAGATACGAAATTATACCATTTCTTACTATTACACTCGCTAAAATAGTTATAAGAGGCTTCCTCTTCAAGAGCCTTCCATCAATTACTATTGAAAAAGACAAGGAAGTATGATCAGAGAACCAAACCCTATAGTCCTTTCCTCTTCCTGCCCACTGATTATTAGCTAAGATTACTGTATTTCTTTCCCCTAATTTTGCTAATTTAAATGCTACATCCATAGTAGATGATACATCTTCCAAGAGAATAATTCTTCTAAAGGGAGAGATATCTAGGGGAAATTCAATCATAACTAATATTATCTACTAAGGGTTTGTATAATCTGGAATATAGGCATATACATCGCTATTACTATAAAACCAACTAACCCACCAACAAATACTATGAGAATAGGCTCTAAAAGAGAAGTAAGGGTTGTAATCATAGCATCAAGTTCTCCATCATAGTATATGCCTACCCTATTGAGCATCTCATCTACTAATCCACTCTCTTCCCCTACTGCCGTCATATATCCGAGCATAGGAGGGAATAGATCACTTCTTATAAAGGTGGAAGATAGTTGCTCTCCTTCTGAGATCCTTCTCCTTGCATCTTCTATAGCATTCATATATGGGACTCTATCGAGTGTTTCTCTTACCACCTCAAGAGCAGTTATTATAGGTACACCACCAGAGATAAGAATACTTAGTGTATGGCAAAGCCTAGAAAGGATCATTAATTTCTGTATTCTGCCTATTATCGGAATCCTAAGTATAAATTTATCCCAAAGCTCTCTCCCCTTCGGTCTAGAAGTGACTAATCTAAATAGAAGATATAGGACTAATATTATTGAAAAGATTACATACCAATAATTCCTAAGCGTACTACTTGCTCCCATTACTATCTTGGTTGGGAGAGGAATTGGAGCTTCGAATGATAGCAAAAGATTCAAGAATGTAGGGAGGACATAGGTAAGCAAAAATATCACCATAATTACAGCCAATCCTATAATAGCTATAGGATAAGCAGCTGCACTCTTTATCTTTCTTGTTATTTCTTCATTTTTTTCGTAATATGTAGCAAGTCTATCAAACATTACGTCAAGTATTCCACCGGTTTCTCCAACCCTAACTAGGCTTATATATAATCTGGGGAATATATCTCTATGTTTAGCTAATGCTTGAGATAATGCTGTTCCAGACTCTACTTCTCTTCTTATATCTTCTACAGCTAGCTTTAGCTTTGGATTTCTAGTCTCTTCAGAGAGGATTCCCAAAGCCCTAACTAGCGCAACTCCTGCTCTTATCATAGTAGCAAACTGTCTGGTAAATACCACCAAATCTCTAAGAGAAACCCTTTGTAAGTTTATCAAAAATCTATTTATATCAAAATAGGACTTCTTTTCTCTTATAGATACAACTATAAGTTCCTGCTCTTGCAATCTTCTTATAACAATATTCTCATCTTCAGCAGTAACAATTCCATCTCTCCACTGTCCTGTTCTTTTCTCTCGAGCCCTATATACAAATTCTTTCATACCCTGACTACTCCCCCTATAACCCTCTGTACTTCTTCTCTGTTTGTAACATTATATAGTAGATCATCTAGTGTAATTTCACCATTCTTGTATAAGGTAAGTAGAGACTGGTCCATACTCACCATGCCAAACTGACTCCCAGTTTGGATAACATTAGGTATCATATGAACCTTTCCTTCCCTTATGAGATTTCTTACTGCAGGTGTCGCCACAAGAATCTCTACTGCTACGACCCTTCCTCTAAGCATTCCATCGCTTAAAGTCTTTTCTCTTTTTCTAGGTAAGAGCCTCTGAGATATGATAGCCTCAATGGTATTACTTAATTGCAATTTTATCTGTTCCTGCTGGTGCGGAGGAAAGACATCTATTATCCTTTCAACAGTTTGAGCTGCATTGTTTGTATGCAAAGTTGCAAGAACCAAGTGTCCTGTTTCAGCAGCAGTTATAGCAGCTTGGATGGTCTCTAAATCTCTCATCTCTCCTATAAGTATTACATCTGGGTCCTCTCTTAGAACAGCTCTAAGGGCATTAACAAAGGACTTGGTATCATTTCCTACTTCTCTCTGATTGACAATACTCTTCTTATGAGTATGCACATATTCGATTGGGTCCTCTATAGTTACTATATGGCAGTCACGCGTCTCATTTATCATATCTATCATAGAGGCAAGAGTAGTTGATTTACCGCTACCTGTTGGACCTGTAACTAGAATTAGTCCTTTCGGCTTTTTTGTTAGTTCAGCTAGTACAGGAGGTAAACCAAGCTCATCAAGCTTAGGAATTCTGTACGGTATACTTCTTATAGCTAGACCTACAGACCCCCTCTGATAAAATATATTTATTCTAAACCTACCTAGATTGGGTATTCCATAAGAGAAGTCTATCTCCCTATCCTGTTCAAATCTTGCTCTTTGTTCTGGATTCATTAAGGAGTAAGCTAAAGCCCTTGTATCTTCTGGAGTAAGCTTTGAAAATTCTGTTCTTACAAGCCTTCCGTATATCCTCAATGTTGGCGGAATACCAACAGTCAAGTGTAAATCTGAAGCATTCCTCTCATATAAAAGTCTAAGAAGTTCTTCTATACTCATAATCCACCCGCATAAACTGTCCTTAATATTTCACTATATGTAGTTATTCCACTCCTCACTTTCAACTTTGCATCCTCCCAAAGTGTCCTCATACCCTTTTTGACAGCGACTTCTCTAATCACATTTGCAGGAACTTTATCTACTATCATAGCCCTTATCTCATCATCTACAGTTAGTAATTCAAATATCCCTATTCTCCCCCTATAACCAGTATGTCTACAAGCTTCACAACCTTTACCTTCATAGATAATATCATTCTCACCCAGCATTAATACTTTTATTTCTTCTTCAGTGGGTCGTCTAGGGATTTTACATTTTGAACATATCCTTCTGGCTAGTCTTTGGGCGAGGATACCAATAACAGAAGAAGAGATTAAAAATGGCTCTATTCCCATATCCATCAGCCTTGCTATAGCACCTGCAGAATCATTTGTATGAATTGTACTTAGTACAAGGTGTCCGGTAAGTGCAGCTTGGACTGCTATTTCTGCGGTTTCTCTATCTCTTATCTCACCAATCATAATTATATCTGGATCTTGCCTAAGAATACTTCTTAGTCCATTAGCAAAGGTAAGTCCCACTCTAGGATTTACCTGGACTTGATTTATCCTAGGAAGTTGATACTCGACCGGGTCTTCTACAGTAATAATGTTTTTCTCTGGCGTATTTATCTTCGACAGTGCAGAATATAGAGTGGTTGTCTTTCCACTCCCTGTAGGTCCTGTCACTAGAATCATACCATAGGGTCTCTGTATAAGCCAATTGAATTTTTCTAAGACATCTTCGGTAAATCCAAGCTTTTCAAGGCCAATGAGCGGTGCAGATCTATCTAAAAGTCTTAAGACTATCTTTTCTCCATGAATAGTAGGAAGTGATGAGACACGAAAATCTATTATTTTACCTTGTGAGGTAACTCTAAACCTACCATCCTGAGGAAGTCTTCTCTCTGCTATATCCATATTTGCTAAAATCTTTATCCTAGCCACTAGAGTAGGAAAGATCTTTTTGGGAGGAGACATTACATCGTATAAGACACCATCCACTCTAAACCTTACCTTTACATCGCTCTCTGTAGGCTCTATATGTATATCACTAGCACCTTCTTGAACTGCCTGTGTAATAGTAAGGTTGACTAGTCTTACAACCGGAGCTTCATCTTCTAGCACCTCTACAGGAGTTTCTACCTCTTCTTCACCCGGAGCTATATTCAAAAGTGTCTCTTCCAATCCTTTTTGTATAGTATATATCTTATCCAGAGCCTTAGTTATCTGACTCTCAGAAGATAAGACAGGTTCAACCTCTCTACCTGTTATTATCTTTACATCATCAAGGGCATATATATTTACAGGGTTTGTCATTGCTACTACTATCTTATCTCCATCTAATTTTATAGGGACAAGCTTATAACGTCTACTTATATGTTCCGGAATAAGTCTAACCACATCTGGATCAATCGATATATCTTCTAGATTTACATAAGGGACATTATAGATCTCTGAAAGAGAAGAATAAAGATTCTCCTCAGTAATTAAGCCCATCTTTAGGAGTAATTCTCCCAGCTTTTCCCCTGTACTTTCCTGGATAGCTAAAGCTCTTTTAAGAGCTTCTTCATTAATAAGGCCCTTTTCTACAAGAATATCACCAAGTCTTTTCTTTTGGCTCACCATAGCTTATTACCCTTCCATTTTAACCTTGAGGTCTTACACCTCTCAGCTTTTATAATAGAAGCAATTATTTCCCCTGTCAATGATATCGATTCATTCACTACAGTATAGTTATACCACTCCCATTCCTTAAGTTCTTCTTTTGCATTATTTAATCTTAACTTGATATCATCCTCCTTCTCGGTACCTCTTATATATAGCCTCTTTAAAAGTTCATCTATAGAAGGTGGAAGTATAAAGATAAATACACCATTGGGGAAGACTTTTTTTACCTGTCTTGCTCCTTGGGTATCTATCTCTAAGATAATATCCTCACAGTTTTTCAGTTTTTCTTCAATATATCTTCTCGGTGTACCGTAAAGATTACCATGAACTCTAGCCCACTCTAAAAACTCCCCTCTTTCTATCATAAGTTTAAATTCTTCTTCACTTACAAAGAAATATTCCTTTCCATTAGTTTCATTTTTTCTTGGGGCTCTAGTAGTATAGGATATAGATAGATTTATATCTGGAACTATTTTAAGTGCCTCATTTATTACTGTCCCTTTACCCACCCCAGAAGGTCCTGAAACTATAAAAAGTATTCCTTCCCTTTTCGAAACCATGCCCTTTGAGTTCTTCTCAGTTTTTATGATATTATATCAAAAAGTATTCTTAATATAAAGAGGGTTGCTAATTTTATGGATATTTTTGTGCTTGAGAAAGTTGTTAAAGAACTAAAAGAGATAGTCATAGGAGCTATTGTCAGAGAAATATATGGTCTTCCTGATAATACAGTAGCCATAAAACTTAATAAAAAAGAAGGGGATATTTATCTTATACTTTCTGCCTCCAGTCAATTCTCTAGAATCTATTTAGATAATGAATTATCATTTAAGTCTATAAAGACTCCCTTTTCGAACACTCTAAATATGCATCTAGAAAATAGTAAGTTAGCTCTGATTGAGCAGGTACCTTCTGAAAGGATAGTAGAATTTATCTTTGAAAAGTTTACCCTATGGAGAGAAGTCGAAAAGAGAAGACTTGTTGTGGAGATCATGGGGAAACATAGTAATATAATTCTTTGCAAGGAAGATACTATTATAGATTCCATAAAACATATAGACTCTACAAAGAGTAGAGTTAGGCAGATCTTACCCGGACTACCATATACCTACCCACCACATAGAGAGGTGCCTCCTTTTAATCATCTAGAAGATTATGTAAGACCTGTAGAAATAACGATTGAAGAGTTTCTTATAAAGAATATTACAGGAATAACTCCATTAACTATAGAAGAGATATGTGTTAGAGCAAACTTAAATAAAAATAATAAAATGGCTTCTCTAACACCTAAGGAATTAGACGCATTAAAAGATGCGATCAGATCATTTAGGATAAGTCTAGGAAAAATACGACCAGTAGTTTACCTTGATAAAGATGGCAATCCTGAGAGTTATTATATATTCCCTCTAAGCTTTAAAACTAACAACTATGAGGAATATGAATTTGCTACATCCGCATGTGCAAGATATTATGACTGGATTATACCTCATCTATTTTTAGAAAATAGGAAAAAGAGCATTATAAAGGGGATAAATACTGAGATTGAAGCTCTGGAACAGAAAAGAGAAGAACTGGTAAGAGAGTTTTCTAATCTTAAAGACCCAGAAAAGTGGAAACTTTACGGTGATATACTACTCACATACAGCTCACAGATTACTATTGGAGAAGGCAAATTTCTAATAGGATGGGAAGGGGAGAAGATAGAGATTCCCTTAGATCCTAACAAGACACCGATAGAAAACGCTCAAGAGTATTATCAGAAATACAAAAAGGAGAAGAGAGAAAAAGAAGTTATCCCTGAGCTTATATCGGAAGTAGATAAAAAGATAGAAGCGCTTCGGGAGAGATTAAAAGAGATAGAAAATATTTCTACTTTAGAAGAACTGGAGAATAAAAAGGCAGAAAAGGAAAAAGACAGCTCTCTTCCGTACCTAGTTTATGATTTTAAGGGATATAGGATATGGGTTGGTAAAAATGCCAAATCAAACGAGTTGATTACATTTAAACTGTCGTCTCCTTCAGATATCTGGTTTCATGCCAAAGGTTACAGTGGCTCTCACGTCATATTAAGGACAAATGGAAAGGCGTTAGAATATATACCGAACGATGTCATCTTAGAATGTGCTCGTCTAGCAGTAGAACATAGCAAGGCAAGAACAGGAACAAAAGTCCCTGTAGATTATACATACAGGAGAAATGTCCGCAGTGCAGGGAAGAAAAGAGGAAATGTCTTTTATACAAACTATAAGACCATAATAGTATAACTTCTTTACTTTGCAAGGATTTTATGAGAAAATTCTTTTTGAAGATAAATCAGGTGAGGTGACATTATGGTAAAACTAAATAATATTTTTATATCATTAATACTTACCTTTTTGCTAGCCATTTCTATATCTAATATCACACTAGCCGATAAAGGTTCAATTTCACCCTGGCCTATCAGTCTGTCTCAAGATTCCCAAAGAGCAATCATTATGCATAATTTTACAGAAGAGGTACTGATATTAGGGGCAGAATTAAAGGCAGATAAAGACACCTATGTGCTGGAGTTCATACCATTCCCTTCACAACCAGAGGTCAAATTAGCTATCGGTGATCCATTCAAGGAGATAGAGCGACTAATGGCTGAAGAAAAAGGGATTGAGATTATAGATTCTGAGATATTTAAAGGTGGATCAGCTAAGACTATGCCAGTTGAAATGAAACTAAGTGAAAAGATAGGACTTCACGATGTTACTGTTGTAAAGGTAAATGATATATCAGGATTTATCGATTGGGTAAAGGACTTTTTTAACAAGAAAGGGATAGATATATTAAGCGACTTAAATAGTCTCTACAGAAATGTAGAAGACTATGTGAATAGAGGTATTAACTATTTTGTCTTCGATTACGTTACAGTCAAGACAGAGACAAGATTGATAGAACCACTGATCTATAGATTTAAGTCTGACAAAATTTACTATCCCCTTAAGACGTCAAATATAATTGGTGGTGAAGGAGTAATAGACCTAATATTTATCTGTCCAGGGAGTTTCCCTGAAAGAGATTACTTTCCCATAAGTAAAGACAGAGAGATAATCTTTGAAGTCAGTAATTCTAGTAGAATCTATATAGATGAGATAGAGAAGATTTATCCAGAAGCCAAAGATTTCTTCTCTAAGATAGAGAAACTCTATGTACAGGTAATGCGATATAGTGAGACGTATAATTTTCAAACGGATTTTTTCTATGACCCAAATAAACTTGACCCTAGACCATATATCTGGGAACAAGAGTTCTTCTTAGGTTACATATTAAAGCCTGCAGAAGAGGATTATAAGAGGAGCCTATTCTATAGCTATCCTAACCTTACTGATTTTGAATACGAAGTGTATAAAACAATCTTTACTTCTAAAAGTCTTGAAGGACTTGTCCCTAAAGAGGTAAATCTTGTTAATATTACCCTGAAAAAACAGTTAGACACAAGTCTAGCTGAAAACTTTGGTAGAGCCATTATAGAAGACTTCAATATAAAAAATGAAAGAGAATACGAGATTGGTAATTTATGGATACCAGAAATCGAAGGCAAACTTTCTAAAAGGACTCCAATAATTACCCTAATAAGTAGAGATAGAGTAGGTTCTTTAGATAAGGTATTCTATGTATCAAGGATAGGCTTTAATATGAATAAGACCAAAGCACTAGTATATTTAGAAGAAGTTACAAATGGAATGCAGAGAAATAGCTACTTGTTATTACTCGCAAGAAAGAGCTGGCAAGATAAGTGGGAAATTTTAGAGATATATAAATCATAAATAGCTTTTTCTAAAGTCTACTATGGAGTATCATCTATTCTAACTCTTCTATATATGACTCCTAGATTCTTCTTATACTCTTCGTCATTGAAACAGTTTTTCAGCTCCTCTTCTGTAAGATACCTTTTTACATCTTCATCCTCCCAAAGAATCTCATAAAAGGGTCTATTTAGATTCCATGCCTTAAGAGCATTTCTCTGAACCATTTCATAAGCGGTATCTCTAGGCAATCCCTTATTCATAAGGGCTAATAGGACTCTTTGGGAATTATATAATCCTCCTGTAAGTCTTAAATTTCTCTCCATATTTTCTGGATACATCACTAAATCTTTTACTAATTGGGCAAATCTACGGAGAAGATAACTTGCCAAGATTGTTGAGTCTGGCATAATAATCCTTTCTACGGAGGAGTGACTTATATCTCTCTCATGCCAAAGTGGGATATTTTCAAGAGATGCAATAAGATTACTCCTCAAGACTCTAGCAAGACCACATATCTGTTCAGCAGTTATAGGGTTCTTCTTGTGTGGCATAGCACTTGAACCCCTTTGACCTTTACTAAAACCTTCTTCTACTTCCCTAACCTCTGTCCTAGCCATATGCCTTATCTCTGTAGCAAATCTCTCTAGAGACGCCCCTAATATAGCCAAGGTGGCTAAGAAAAATGCATATCTATCTCTAGATATGACCTGCGTGGAGGAAGTATCGTTCTTAAGACCTAACTTCTCACATACATAAGCCTCTACCTCTGGAGGAACTTCTGCATATGTCCCTACTGCTCCTGATATCTTTCCGACAGATATCTCTTCAATAGCAGAGATTAATCTGTTTCTATTACGTTCTAATTCCGCAATCCAACCTGCTAACTTAAATCCAAACGTAATTGGTTCTGCATGAACCCCGTGTGTCCTACCTATCATTGTTAGGTCTCGATATTTCTTTGCTTTCTCTCTTACTATCTCTATCACATTTTCTAGGTCTGTTAAAATAATATTCCCAGACTCTTTTAGCTGGAGGCTTAAAGTGGTATCTAAAAGATCAGATGAGGTAAGTCCCAGATGTAAGTATCTACCATCTTCACCAATACTTTCACCTACCACCTTGACAAAGGCAACTACATCATGTTTTGTCTCTTTCTCTATCTCCTTTACCTTTTCTACACTTCCATAAGTAGCATTTTTCTTTATCCTTTCTAATGCAGAAGTAGGAATTACCCCGAGCCTACTATAAGCCTCACATACTAAGAGTTCTATCTTTAGCCAGAGGGAAAACTTATAGTCATCTTCCCATATCCTAGCAATCTCAGGAACAGTATATCTCTCAATCAATATTTCTCACTCCTTTACCTATATCCTTTCTATAAAACATATTTTCAAATTTAATCTTAGAAACACACTCATAAGCTCTGCTTCTAGCAGTTTCTATAGTCTCACCCAATCCTACTATATTTAAGACCCTACCACCTGATGTGTAAAATTTATTGCCTACAAGTTTAGTTCCTGCATGAAATACTATACAATCGCAGATATCATCCAAACCAAATATCTCCTTACCAGTTTCATAATGTCCGGGATATCCTTTAGAAGCAAGCACAACACAGCAGGAATACAAAGACTTTAATCTTATATCAAGCCTAGGTAATCCAGATACGACTGTCTCATAAAAAAGTTCTAGTAGGTCATCTTCTATCAAAGGCACTATTGCCTGTGTTTCTGGATCGCCAAGTCTAACATTATACTCCAGGACATATGGATCTCTATCAACTAACATAAGACCAAAGTATATGACACCTCTATAGTCAATTCCTTCCCTTCTTAACCCTTCGAGCGTCCTCTCTATTATCCTCTCCTTTATCTTTTTTTCTATCTCTTCTGATATAGATATAGGGGCAACGCTACCCATCCCTCCCGTATTTGGACCTATGTTTCCATCATAGGCTCTCTTATAATCTTGGGCGGAAGGTAGAAGTATATAATTTTTGCCATCAGTTATTATAAAACAAGAGATTTCTCTTCCAACTAGAATATCTTCTAATACCACTCTTTCACCAGATTTGCCTAAGGTTCTTTCTATCATAAACTTATACAGTGCATCCTTAGCAGATTCTAAATCTTGGGGGATAACAACTCCCTTGCCTCCAGCTAGTCCATCAGCCTTTATTGCTTTAAGTCCATTTCTTTCTATATATCTAACCGCATCTTCATAATCAGAAGTCACATAAAAGTCTGCAGTAGGAATATTATTCTTTTTCATGAAGTTCTTAGCAAATATCTTACTACCTTCAAGCTGAGCTCCTCTAGAATCTGGCCCAAATACTGGGATATTATACAATCTACACCTGTCTACTATCCCATCGACTAGTGGAGCTTCTGGTCCAACAATAATAAAATCTATCCCTATATCCTTAGCAATTTTGGGTATATCATCGATTTTACCCTCTATAATCTCCCCCTTCTCTGCTATACCTCCATTACCTGGGATACAGTAAAGCTTAGATACTAAACTACTCTGCATCACTTTATATGCAATAGCGTCTTCTCTTCCACCGCTACCAACTATTAATACTCTCATATCTCGCACCAATTATCTCCTATTTTTACATCTACTGTTATAGGCACTCTCATAGGATATGCGTTTTCCATAGTTTCTTTAACTATTTGCGCAACCTCTTCTACCGCCTCCTCTTTTACTTCTACGAGTAATTCATCGTGTATCTGCAAGATAATATCTGCCGGTAATCTTCTTTCTCTCAGTGTATTGTAAAGATTAACCATAGCTAATTTTATTAGATCTGCTGCGCTACCCTGTATAGGAGTATTTATAGCTAATCTCTCACCTAATTCTCTCTCTGTTTTATTATTGCTTTTTATCTGAGGTATATATCTCTTCCTATTAAAGATAGTAGTAACATAACCCTTTTCTCTGGCAGATTCTTTTAAACTCTCTAGAAAATCTCTGACTACTCTATAAGTATTAAAATAATTCTCTATATATTCTTTAGCTTCTCTCTTGTGTATGCCAAGCTCTTTAGCTAGTCCATAATCACTCATTCCATATATTATTCCAAAGTTTATTGTCTTTGCTAGTCTCCTGAGATTAGGTGTTACATCTTCGGGCTTTATACCCAATATTTTAACTGCAGTCTGAGAGTGAATATCTACCCCTTTTTCAAAAGCTTCTATAAGTAGTGGATCTCCACTTAAATGGGCAAGAACTCTAAGCTCTATCTGTGAATAATCTGCAGAGATAAGCTTATAACCTTTAGACGCTATAAAAGCCCTCCTTATCTCCTTACCTATCTCACTCCTAACTGGTATATTTTGGAGATTAGGATCACTACTTGCCAATCTTCCTGTGGAGGTACTAGTCTGACTAAAAGTGGTATGTAATCTTCCTGTATGTGGATTTATAAGTCTTGGTAGAGCATCCACATAGGTAGATTTTAGCTTTGTCAATTCTCTATATTCTAAAAGCTTTACACAGATCTCACTTTCAGTAGCCAGCTGAGTTAGGACCTCGGCATCGGTAGAGTATCCAGTCTTTGTTTTCTTGACAGGTGGAAGTTTTAGCTTCTCAAAGAGTATATAGCCAAGTTGTTTAGGTGAATTTATATTAAAGACCTCTCCTGCAAGGTTATAGATGTCTCTCTCTATTTGAGAAAGAGACATCTCTAGGACCTTAGACAGCTCTCTAAGGTAATCCACATCTATTAGAACTCCTTTAAGTTCCATACTAGCAAGGACTTTAGTAAGAGGAAGTTCTATCCGATGATATAACTCACCCATCTCATTCTTATCTAGCTCTTCTTTTAATATACCACCCAGCTTATAGATAGCATACTCTTGTGGTAATCTCTCGTTTATATACCTATCTACAAGTTTATTAAGAGTTACCTCTTGAGAAGGGTCTAGTAGATATCCTAGTATAGAGACGTCAAGTATATTGTAAGCTTTTATCTTATCTAACTCTATCGCCTTCCATACGGATTTCATATCATACACTGCAATACACTTATCTGAAGATATAACACTCGATAAAAAGTCTGTAATAGCACCTATACTTCCATCAACCCTATAAATCTTATCATCTAGAGAGATAGATAGACCTTTAATCCTATGGGGATAGATAGAAAAGTCGATCTCTGGACATAATGCTAGATAATTTACGTCTTTTATAATTTCATTAATATCTTCTACCCTTTTTCTCTCTGTATGAACTTCTACACCAGAATTCTCTTGGACATCTAGAGAAAATCTCTTCAGTATAGATCTCATCCCCAATTCTAATGCTATCTCCTTAACCTCATCTATATAAGGAGGTTTAACGGCAATATTTTCTAGATTAATCTCTACAGGGGCATCCCTTTTTAGTGTTGCCAAGAAGAGATTTCCTTTAATTTCTTCTTCTTTCCCTTCAAGCTTTGACCTTAGTCTTGGAGAAAGATTTGGAATATTCGATATAAGTTCTTCTAGTGTATCTATATCTTTTAATATCTCAACTGCACTGCTTTTACCTATACCTTCAATTCCTTTTATATTATCAGAGGAGTCTCCTGCTAGCGCCTTAAAGAGTGGTATCTTATGTGGTAAAACTCCAAACTTCTCTTCAACAGCCTTAATATCAAAAACCTCTACCTCTGTTACTCCTTTTCTAGGAACAATAACTTTCACATTCTCATCTACAAGAGATAAAAGGTCATAATCTCCAGATATGACAGAGATATCTAATATATTTTTAAATCTGTCTACAAGAGTTGCTATAACATCATCAGCCTCATATCCCGGACATTCTAGTATAGTGATTGACAGAGCTCTTAACAATCTTTTTATATAAGGTATCTGTATACTCATCTCATCAGGCATAGCCTGACGATGCGCCTTATACTCTTTATATGTTTCATGTCTAAAAGATGGTAAGGGTGTATCAAAGGCTACTGCAATGTAATCTGGTTCTATCTCATCTAAAATCTTAAATATAATATTGGCAAAACCATATATTGCTTGAGTTGGAAGTCCCTTAGGACTAGAAAGCCTTGGTAGAGCAAAATAGCATCTATAAGCTATTCCGCTACCATCTATTAATACAAGCTTCTCTATTGACATCACCTTCTCTCTATTTTAAAATTATATTTGAAAGCCGAAGTGGCGGAATAGGCAGACGCGCTTGACTCAAAATCAAGTGGAGCTTGGACTCCGTGCCGGTTCAACTCCGGCCTTCGGCACCATTTTTTCTTCAAAGACTCCAATTCTTCTAACTTTCTGATATCTCTCTTCTAGTAAGGTCTCTATATCTTTACTACATATTATTTCTAGATTTCTCTCTATACTTTCCTCTACTGCCCTTATCGTTGCTGTTATATCGGTATGTGCACCACCCGGAGGCTCAGGGATTATTTCGTCTATTATATTAAATCTAAGTAAATCTTGAGCAGTAAGTTTTAAAGCAGAAGCTGCCTTTTCTGCCTGTTTAGAATCCTTCCATATAATGGCAGCACACCCTTCAGGGGATATTACTGAATATATCGAATTCTCTAACATAAGAATCCTATCCCCAACTCCTATTCCTAAAGCTCCTCCACTTCCCCCCTCTCCTATGACTACCACCAATATTGGTGTCTTTATATCAAAAGCCTCTAATATGTTCCTACCTATAGCCTCTGCCTGTCCTCTTTCTTCTGCTCCTATACCAGGATATGCACCCGGAGTATCAATAAAAGAGATTACAGGTAGGCGCCATCTCTCTGCCAGTCTCATAAGTCTTAAAGCCTTTCTATAACCTTCTGGATGTGGCATACCAAAATTTCTAACTACATTCTCCTTTATATTTTTACCTTTATTATGTCCTATAACTACTACACCTCTATTTTTAAATATTCCTATACCCCCAATAAGTGCCGGGTCGTCTCCATATAATCTATCACCATGAAGTTCAACAAAATCTTCGAATAAGTTTTCTATATAATCTATAGTTAATGGTCTCTGAGGATGTCTAGATAGTTGAACTTTTTCCCAAGGGGTTAATTTTCTCATTTCTTCTTCCATATCTTTATTATTCTCCCTATAGTCGATTTTAGTCTACTTCTTTCTACTACTATATCCACCATACCATGCTGAAAGACGAACTCGGAACTTTGGAATCCCTCTGGTAATTTCTGTTTTATGGTCTGCTCTATGACTCTTGGACCGGCAAACCCTATTAATGCCCCTGGTTCCGCTATTATCACATCACCTTGTGAGGCAAAACTTGCCATCACCCCAGCTGTAGATGGGTCCGCTAAGACTGATATAAATAATCCGCCACTTTTCCTATATCTACTTAAAGCGGCGTTGGTCTTTGCCATCTGCATAAGAGATAACATCCCCTCATACATTCTAGCTCCACCGGTAGCAGTAACTATAACAACAGGTAAACTTTCCCTTAGTCCATACTCAAATAAACGGGTAACCTTTTCTCCAACAACCGATGCCATACTACCACCTATAAATCCAAAGTCAAATACACCTAAAAAACTCTCAAATCCTTCAATCTTTCCTTTTCCTGTAACTATCGCCTCGTTTAAGCCTGTCTTTTCTTTATCTTCTCTTAGTTTCTCTAGATAGATTCCATCATCGAATGGTAAAGCGTCTACACTTTCCAAGTTTCCATCTAATTCATAGAAATCATTATTATCAACAAGCTGATATATCCTTTCCCAGGCACCTAACTTGAAATGGTATCCACACTTGCTACAAACTTTCAAATTCCTTTCTAGTTCTTTATTATATAATATCTCAAGACATTTAGGACATCTAGTCCATAACCCTTCAGGTATCTCCCTCTTTTCAGGTTTTAAAACTGCATATTTAGGCTTTCTAGAGAACCAATCAGAAATATGCATTATCTATCTCCTCTACTTTCTTCTTGATCTCTTCTAGTAAGGATGTCAAAAATGATTCATCTTCACCTTCTAATGTAATTCTTAAATAATCCTCTGTGCCAGAAGGTCTTATAATACATCTGCCCTTACCTGATATAGTCTTATCTAGGTCATCCATTAAAAACTTCATCTGCTCAATCTTCATTATTCCGAATTTATCTTTTACCTTTATGTTTTCAGAAATCTGAGGATAACGTATTATAATATCTTTAAAGAAAGACAAGGGCTTGTCTAATTCTTTTAAGAATTTAAGCACCATAAGTGAGGTAAAAATACCATCACCGGTAGTAACACCAGGAAGATATATTATGTGTCCTGAAGGTTCTCCCCCAAGTACAGCACCACTATTAAGCATCTCCTCAAGCACATACCTATCTCCAACCTGGGCTCTAAGTAGTCTAATTCCATGTTTTGACAAAGTCTTCTCTAAACCAACGTTACTCAATATTGTCCCTACAACTACGTTATTCTTCAAAAGTTCTCTCTTTGAAAGCTCTATACCTAATATAGCAAGAATATAATCTCCATCTAGGATATTCCCCTCTTCATCAACCAGAACAACTCTATCAGAGTCTCCGTCAAAAGAGATACCAATACTTCCAGGATATTCTTTGACCCTTTTTCTAATCATCTCGGGATGAGTAGAGCCACAATCTACATTTATCTTTTCTCCTATTGGATCATCATTTATACTTATAACATCCGCACCCAGAGCTCTATATACATATGGAGCAAGCCTATAAGATGCACCATGGGCACAATCTAAGATAACTTTTAGCCCATTTAACTTTATACCTATCTTTTTTATTAAATACTTGGCGTAAAGCTCATCTGCGTCATTTAATACTTTGACTTTGCCAATACCTACCCCAATGGGTTTTGGGAATTTATCCTCGGAATTTAATAAATTCTCGATAGCCTCTTCCATATCGTCTGAAAGTTTAAAGCCATTAGAGTCAAAAAACTTTATACCATTATCAACAATAGGATTATGGGAGGCAGAAATAACTATTCCACCATTAGCCCTCAATGTCTTTGTAAGATAGGCAATCCCTGGGGTAGGTAATATACCAACATCAAAGACATCCGCTCCAGTTGAGCAGAGTCCTGCTATTACTGCCCCTTTTATCATATCCCCTGAACATCTTGTATCTCTTCCTACGATAAATCTTGCCCTGTCAGTACTTCTCCCTAAGAAATACCCCCCTGCCTTGGCTATTTTTAATGCCAATTCCGGAGTAAGCTCCGTATTTGCTACTCCTCTTACTCCATCAGTACCAAATAACCTCTTCATTGTCTATCCAAGTATTAAAGAAAGTATAGACTTCTGTACATGTAATCTATTTTCAGCCTGATCGAATATTATAGAATTAGGTCCGTCCATTACATCATCTGTAATTTCCTTACCCCTTATAGCAGGTAAACAATGCATAACTTTGACTGTAGGCTTTGCTAATTCAAGCAATTTTGAATCAACCCTAAATTCTTGAAAGTCTCTATTCCTCTTTTCTTCTTCTGCCTCATCCCCCATACTTACCCAAACATCAGTATATATTATATCGGCGTCTTTTACAGCCAATCGAGGGTCATTATAAAATTCGAGTATCGCCCCTGAATCTCTAGCATACTTAAGTGCTAAATCTTTTATCTCTTCTTTTATTTCATAGCTACTAGGAGAGGCGATGGAAAAGTTTACACCTAGTTTTGCACATATAAGTACAAGAGAATTGGCAACATTATTCCCATCCCCTATAAAAGAGAACTTTAATCCCTTATAAGATCCAAGTTTCTCCTTTACAGTATATATATCTCCAAGGGCTTGACAAGGATGTTCTCTATCGGTAAGAGCATTTATAACTGGTATATCTGCATATTTAGCTAATTCTCTAACTGTTTCATCTTTTAAAGTTCTTGCTACTATACAACTTACATATCTAGAGAGGACTCTGGCAGTATCTGCCAGAGTCTCTCCTCTTGATATCTGAAGACTCTTATTATCTAGGTAAATAGACTGCCCTCCCAATTGGAATATCCCTACCTCAAAAGAAACCCTTGTTCTAGTAGAAGGTTTCTCAAAATATAGCGCTATTGACTTACTAATTAGGGGCTTATGAGATTTTCCTTCCTCCGATTTTAGAAAATCAGTAAATTTAAAGATATTTTCTATATCTTCTACAGTTAGGTCATTTATAGAAAGAAGATCTCTATTATATAACATCTACTTTTCCTCCTTTACTACATTTACTGTAATCATTATAATGAGTTCTCTCTCTTCTTGTTTTGTATCCCTAGACTTAAAGAGTTGCCCTAATATAGGGATATTGGAAAGCAATGGAACCTTTTTAATATTCTCAGTGTCTGATGACCTCATTAAGCCACCTATAATTATCGTATCACCGTCTTTCACTTTTAATTCTGTAGATGCCCTTCTAGTACCAATATTAGGAGCGATGGTCGATCCACTCCCTGTCCATCCTGTAATACTGCTGACTTCAGGATTTAGAGTAACCCTTATAGTCTTATCTCTCTCCATTTTAGCTGTTACTCTAAGCGTTACACCAGCAGTCACTGATTTAAGGTCAAATCCACCTTCTACATTAGGTATGAAGTAATTTATAACATCTCCTATAAATATATTAGCTTCTTTACCATCAATCGCAGCAATCTTGGGTGCAGCTATCACCTTAGCTAGCCCTTTACTCTGTGCCATATTCAATACCGCATTAAGTTGAACTGTAGAAGATACTAGAGAAGTAAGAGATTCTAGTGCTAAAGCGTTAGTGGAAAGACCTACATTTATATTACCTGCAAGGCTACTATCTATTCCAAGTAATAAAGCTCCATCTCTATTAACCTCTACTACTTTTGCCTCTAGCATATATTGAGGTGTAGGGATATCAACGGCAGAGATAAATTCCTGAACTCTATCTATTATTTCTCTTGTACCCTTTACAATGATTGTATTTGTAGGAGCCTCTATAGTGAATGTATCCTGTGGGAAAAGTCCCTTAACCGATTCAACAAAATCTTTTGCCTCTATATGTTTAAGAGTTACCCTCTCAGTTATTACGGTAGTTATTTCAGCAGTCTTCATATTTATCTCTTTGCTTACCGGTTCTGTGTCTATGCTCGCTATTAACCTCTTGGCTTCGCTTACCTTGCTACTCTCACCTCTTATTACTATGTATCTCCCCGATATACTACTTACTATATCGGGATATACTGCCTTTATTGTGTTCTGTATCTGATTAGGATCTCCTTTTATCTCTATCGCCTCTACTATCACTTGGGTCGGTATCTCTTTCGTCGGCTCTATGTCTATTGCACTTAGTATCTCTTTTACCTCTCCTACTTTACTCTTTGGCCCTTGTATTATTAATGAGTTCGTCTGCTTTATCGCTGTTATCGTTACTCCACTTATTACTGAGAGTACTTCTTTTACACCTGTCGCATCTAATCCCTTTAGCCTTACTATCTCCCTTACTATCGGCTCTTCTACCGGTACTATATCTATCTTCTTTGCTAATTCTATCGCCCCTCTTACTCTACTTTCTTCTCCCTTTAGTACTATTATCCTGTTGCTTACTACCCCTACTATTTCTGGGTATACTGCCTTTATCGATTGTAAGACTNTTTCCCCTTCTCCCTTTACTTCTATCNNCTCTACTACCTCTTTTATCTCTTTGCTTACCGGTTCTGTNTCTATGCTCGCTATTAACCTCTTGGCTTCGCTTACCTTGCTACTCTCACCTCTTATTACTATGTATCTCCCTGATATACTACTTACTATATCGGGATATACTGTCTTTATTGTGTTCTGTATCTGATTCGGATCTCCTTTTATCTCTATCGCTTCTACTACATCTTTTTGCTTAGGGGGAATCCCCGAATCTAGTATCTCAATTAGTCTCTTAGGAGTTGCCACTATATAGCCATTATTCCACTTTTCATAAGCCAATCCAGAAGCCTTAGTTATAATTTCTAATGCTTCCTTTGCAGTGACATTATTCAAGACTAGAGTAATCTTCTTATCCACCCCTTCATCTATAACGATATTAACTCCTGCCTTCATAGACAACGCTTGAAGGACATCCTTTATATCGGCGTCTTTAAATGAAAGTGTTACTCTCTTCTCTACTTGAGTAGTTACAGGCTTCTTGACCTGTTCTGTAGAAGTAGTAGGTTTTATCTGAGTTGACGGAATAGATACAGTTCGACTTTCTTTACTAAAATCTAGCTGTATAATACTTTGAGAACTATCCTCCGTTATTAATGGTTCTAGCTTATCTCTAAGTTCTATTACTACTACCGTATTCAGGCTCTTATTTATATCCTCGTAATCATATGCTAGTACTCTATTTATAACACCAGCTCTAGCAACACCCTCAATTTTCCCACTAAAGGATGTATATGGAAACTCCATTATAAATCTAGGGGGATTATCGTCTAGGATAGATTTAAATTTACATATAGAACTGGTATATATTGATACTTTGGTATCACTATATATAATCTTTTTTAATAAGGTACTAACTGGTGAAATATCTAATTGAGCAGTAATTGAAAGACCTAACCCTCCTTCTACTAAATTTATATAATACTTGGGAATCTTGCTACCCTCTAATGTAATTCTCAATTTATTACTATCTCTAGGTGCCATCCTTAAGACCTTTATTGGAGTTTTATTTATCTCAAAACTTTGAGATTTCGGAAGTGTTGCATTGTATACATCTACTACAAGTCGAATAGGATCAGTTAAGGTAAAAGAAGAGTAGGCTAACTTTACAGGCGCTTTCAAATCGATTTTTAATTTGTCCCCATCTATATACCAATTTACATTTGCTAAATTTTCCCCAAACGCAAACTTAACTGATGAAAGAATCAAAAAAATACATAGTAAAATAACTGTACTCTTTCTCATAACATTAACCCCCTAGTTTTATACTGTAGATCTTTCCCTTCCAGTCAAGATCTACAGAATCTATGTGTATTTTTTTAACTATCAGGTCTTTACTTAATTTATCTCCTACTTCAAAAATTCCGCTGTGCCCTTCAAACTCTATTATAGCAAAAGGCTCCTCATCATAAAGAATACCCGTTACTTTAACCCTAGGAGAAACTTCTTCTTTAATCTCTTCCTTAACTTTTGTCTGCTTAGTTTCAGCTTTAACTTCCTGAGGCTTAACCTCCTTGATGGAAGGTTGACTTGGTACTCTCACAACAGATTCAGAGATAGAAGGAGTCGAAACTACTTTCACAGGGAAATTCTCCTCTCTTGGCTTTTCTGTGACAATCCGTATGTTTACAGGCACTTTGAAGGGATCCCTATAGACGTCTGGAGTATATTGAAATGCCACTTCTTTTACCTCTTCTTTTGGAATCTCCGGAAGGGGAGGCGGTATAGGAGCTGGCTGATATTCTTCACGAGTAAATCTACTAACTAAAACAAATGTTCCTAAAACACTCATACACACCAAAACAATTATTACTAGAAAGGTAACCCTATTGTACACCCTTAACCTCCTCAAAAGGTGTAGTTTCTAAAATACCAGTATAAACGATACCTTTATCCTCCATCCTTGCACTCAACTGTGTTATATTTAGGGTCTTTGTTACACTTATCTCATAAGCCCATGGGACAAAATTTATGTAATTTCCTTTAAGGGTAAAGTTAAAACTTACTTTATCCCCATCTCTACTAGGTCCACTTAGGCTAACTATCTCCATATTATACTTCTTACTTATCTCCTCTATGTCTTTCAACAGATTTACCAAAACATCGTAAGAGTAAAGTCTACTCTTTAACTCTTCTATCCGAGACTTTTCTTCCTCTATTGCTGAGTCTAACTGCCGTTCTCTAATTGGATAAAGTTGCGCTCTAGCCAACTTTATTCTCTTTTCACTCAACTCTCTTTGGATTTCTTGAACCCTTAAGCCCTGTGGATACACAACAAAAGTTATCCACAGTATGTAGAATATCACAGATATTAGTATTATAAATCTCCAATCCTTCAGATTGATCCTCACTGTGCACCCCTCAGTATTTCTATATGAAAATTATAACACTCAGTTCCATCTAATTTTACTTTTTGGATATTTGTTCTGGAAAGAGAAGTATTAGGTATATTCTCTAGAAGTAGTTGTATAAAATTCTTTATCCCTCGTATAGAAATTCCGTATCCGTCGAAATTTATCCCTGTAGGCGAGATTGAAGTGCTAGTCAACCAGAAATCAGATGGGGCATACAACGATATGTCTCTTATTACGTCAAGATTAGCTCTTGGAGCATTTATTTTATTCTCTATCTCCTTTCTTTTAGCTATAAGTGCATTAAGCTCTGTTGTCTTCTCCCTTATCCTTGTCTCTATGGGAAGGAGTATGTTTAGTTGTGAATCAATACTTTCTATCTCCATCCTCATAATATTTCCTCTAAGCCAGAGTATATAATATGTGACAAATGCATTCGCAACAAAGACAATAATAAGTACAGTCTGTAAAATAGACTGTAATCTTAATCTATTTTCCTCTCTCTTAAATTCCCTTGTTAGATCTAACATTAGACAGATATCCTCCCAAACTCAAGACTATCAAGAAACTTATAAGGACATTTATAACCAACACCACTTAATGCACATCCTATTGCTACAGAGTATAAATTTAGATCAGAAAACTCCACACTGTTCTTAATAACACTACTCAAGTCTAATAACCCACTTGTAAGACCTAATTCTCGAGCCAGATAATCCCTTAAACCTACTACTAGAGATCCCCCTCCATCTAATATTAACCGAGTAGGATAGACGTATGTAAGTTGGTAGAAATAATCAATAGACCTATTAATTTCTCTCAGTAGTGTAAGAAAAGTATCAAGTAATGCCTCACTTACCATTATCTTACTATAACCAACTTCTTGCGCAAATCTCTCCCTCTTCCATTTTTCTGCTTCTTCTATTGATATGTTTAAAGTAGAAGCTATAACCTCTGTAAAATTATCCCCTCCAAATCTTAGTGTCCTTATAACATTTATAAGATCTCCCTTACCCATATACAACATAGTAGTCTTCGCTCCTATATTTAGGAGTATAAAGTTATCTTCGCTTGGACTTAAGATATTTAACTGACAGATAAACTCTGGCTCTAGTAGCTTTAGTCTAAAATTAAGCTCCTTGAAGATATTATAGATTGTACTAGCAATTCCTTTAGGAATTCCCGACACTAAAACCCTCATCTCTTGATTCTTCTCGTCTTTATCTAAAACTGCATAATCAAAAGCTACTAGACTTGCATCGACCTCATACCTACTTGATATCTCTAGTTTTATCGCTTCATAAACTTCCCTATCTGGTAATACCGGCAAAGTAAGGACTCTAGTAAATTCATTTTCACTCTTCCAAGAAACTGCAACATCCTTACTTTCAAACTTACTTCCATCCCACAAATCCCTAATTACATCAGTAAGAAGAGGGACATTTAAAAATTCCCCGTTTTCGAGAACTTTCTCAGGATAAAATATAGAACCTATCTTTTTTACATAGGCACCATCCTCTCTTGTCTCAATCTCAACTGCCTTTATGGCATAAGTTCCAAAATCAATACCAACCACACTTCTATTTCTATTAAATCTCATAAGCCACCTCTTATTTATTTCTCGGGGTAAATGTCCCCGAGACAGTATATCCATTATTAAAAGTAATTATGACCTTGTAAGAGTTACCCACAGTTTCTACTGAAAAACTCTTCACATTTGTAGCTATAATATTATTTCCTGTACCATTTACTTTCCTAAGTATTTTATCACCACTTTTCTCAAAAGTTATAATATCTCCGTTAATATTTTTAAAACTAAGTTTTCCTTCTGTCTCTATACTACCTTGCCTTGCACCCCTAGCCTCCCTAATTATCCTCTCAAGAGACATTCTGGCTTCTTGGACTGTCCATAATTTCGTCTCTGTAGTCTTCCACATAAAAATCCCCATACTATATGTGGCATAAATCATTCCAATAACAAATGCAAAAATAACTAAAGTAACTAATAACTCTACTATTGTAAATCCATATCTATAACGAGATATACGTAGTAATCTCATAATTTTTCCCAGAATCCCACTCTACTCTAACTCTAACCTTAAGAAGATTACTAACACTATTTACTTTACTTATTTCTATTATACCTTTATCTGCACCTAAATTGGATAAGGATAAGCTCCAGTTAGAAAGATTCAATATAGAACTAATATTAGAGCCTGGATCCAGATTTACTTCTTCTCCATCAATTTTGATTTTACCCTCTTTTATATACAATTCTACTAGAAGGTTATCCTTGCCTCCAAGTAAGATATTCAGAGATTTATACCCTTTTGACTTTATAGACTCAACTTCTGATACTACACTATTAGCAATTCTTGTCTTTAACGCTGACTCTTCAGTCGCTCTCCTAGAGGTAGGGAAAAACATCAATACACCCACTATTACTAGGCTTATAATAAGGAGCGCAAGGATAATCTCTATAATAGTGAACCCGCTATTATGGTGGTCTCTCCGATATCCTAACATGACCCGTCACCGGCGTAATAATTATATACAAGTATCTATTATTTTTTGACTTTATAGCTATTGTTCCTCCTTTATCGGGAGTTCCTACATCACTCATATCTGGACATCCTACAGGGTCAAATTCTATAATTCTTTTAGCGAAATTTGTCCAAGAGAAATTCACACCATCCTTAAGATAAGAGGTAGAAAATACCTTTGGAAGCTTTTCTACTCTTATAAGATGATATTTATTATCTGTAAAATCTAAAAGTATCTGAGTGCGAACCCCTTCCTCCATACTAATATATTGACACATTCTTATATCTTTTACAAGTAGCAAGGCACTTACATTTAGATTATTGTACTCTAAAATTTTCGACATGTTAATACTTAATACACTTAACAGTAAACTGATTGTAGACAATGTAACTAAAATCTCAATTAAGGCAAATCCCATAAAACTATTCTAATCTCCCTAAAAATGAAGATGATAAGAAAGCTTCAGCATACTTTGTCCCTCTAAGATACCCTCTTACTTTAGCAAGAGCTTCTATATATCTCATTATATTTGGTAAAACATCCATCTGAGAACTTTGTGTCTCCATAGCTTTAAGTTTAACCTCTAGGGTATCAGAGATATCCACAAGGAGTGATGGAAAAGTAAACAATTCATTTATCTCGTAAAAGTAAAGTTCTCTTGCCCTCCAAGGAGTACCCATATCTGCTAAGACATTTTCTTGCGCCTTCCACCATGCCTCTTCAGTAATTTCTGATACTGCTCTATGATCTCTATGTTTATCTCTATTCCAATGAGTAAATATCACGTCAGGCTTATACTTTCTTATAATTCTTACACATTCTTGATAAGTTTCTCTATCATTTACAACCCCCTGAGTAGGCCTTCCAAGGATGACCCTCTCCTTAATTCCAAGGATTCTGTCACTAGATTGCGCCTCTTTCAGTCTAGTATCTGCTATGCTATTTTTTTCTTCGGGACGCGAATATCCTGTCTCTCCTGCGGTAAAAGTAACGACATAAACTTCTTTCCCCATTTTACTTAACTTGGCTATTGTTCCCCCTACTCCGATTATCTCATCATCCGGATGTGCTCCAAATACTAAAATACGATTCCATTCATTAAACATTACCCTATCTCCTTTCTCCTAGATCGGTTTTCTCCAAAGGATTGCCTCTTTAAGAGTAAATTCATCCGCATATTCGATCTCCGACCCTGTAGGCAAACCTTGGGCAAGTCTTGTCACCTTTACTCCTAAGGGCTTAAGAAGTTTACTTAAATAAATCGCGGTAGTTTCCCCCTCTACATTTAAGTCTGTAGCTATTATCACCTCTTTTACCTCGCTCTTTATCCTTTCTAGCAGAGCATCTATAGTCAGATCTTTAGGACCTATTCCAGATAGAGGGGCTATAGCTCCCATAAGGACATGATATAAACCATTATAAGAATGGGTATTTTCGATAGGAATAATATCTTTTGGTTCTTCAACTACACATATAAGAGATCGATCTCTTTTTGAATCCTTACATATATCACATATGTCACCTTCAGTAAGGTTAAAACAAATAGTACAAGGTCTTACCTTTTCCTTTACATCGTTAATAGCCTGTATTAATTTTGTCACTGACTCTTTGGGCAATTTAAATATATGATATGCTATCCTAACTGCTAACTTAGGACCTATTCCAGGTAATGTTTCTAACTCAGAAACTAACCTATAAAAACTCTCAGTCATTATAGCAAGCCAGGAATACCAAATCTTTTAGTAAAATCAGACATCTTCTCTTCTGCTAAACTTTTCGATTTTTCTAATGCGTCTCTTATAGCAGCTAGTATGAGATCTTCTAACATTTCTACATCATCAGGATTTACTACTTCCTTTTCTATCTTGATTTCCAATATTTCTTGATTTCCATTACACTTGACTACTACCTTACCTCCTCCAGCGCTTCCTTCGATGATCTCATTAGCAAGTTCTTCTTGAGTCTTCTTCATATCATCCTGAATCTTTTGAAGTTGTTTCAAGATGTTACCTCTATCCATTTTCATCATCTTTTTCCTCCTTTTTAGGCTCAGTATTAATTATTGAACCGTTAAACATCTCTGCCACTTTACTAGCAGTAGCTTTTAATTTATCACTTTTACTCTCTCCCATCACAAACTCTATCTTGATTTCTCTCTTTAAAAGACTATAGAATATCTTCTCCAAAATCTTTCTATTTTCTTGCTTAGAGAGATACTCATAATGGAATGAGAAGCCAGGCTTTACTCCTATAACTAATGTATTATCACTAAATGATACAGGTGAGCATTCTCTAAGCATAGCATGTAGACGTATACTTTCTTTTCTTACAGATTCTAAGAATAGGGGCCAGAGGTCTTTTATCCTACTAAAATCTGCAGACAATTCAACCACTGGAATTTCAGGCTTCTGTACTTCTGAGATTATCATAGTCTTTTTAAAGTTACTTATAAGCTTTACTAATCCAACCTCTAGAACTAACCTAGGAAAACTATACCAACGAAGCTTAAGAGATATATCTTCCATAGTAGATATACATTTTGCTATATCTTCTAAACTCCAATTAATCTCCTGACGTTTATCTGACGTTATAGCCATATCTTTTAACTCAGAGATCACATTATCTATGAACATTTTGGGGTCTACACCACTCTCCATAACTTCATCTATAACTTCCAATCCTCTATTTATGTCTCCTCTATAGACAGCTAGTAAGAATCTCTTTATCTGTACTTGAGAAGGTACCCCAAGACACTCTACTACTTCTTTTTCTCTTAAGCTACCTCCTCCATATAGTATAGCCTCCTCCATATATGCTAAGGCATCTCTTAAAGAACCATCCGCGTACCTTGCAAGTATTTCCAAAGCGCCTTTCTCATACTCTATACTTTCTCCTATAGCTATTTCTTCTAATCTCTTCTCTATAAGATCATCAGGAATTCTACGGAAATCAAATCTTAAACATCTAGACAGTATAGTTGGAGGAATCTTCTGTGGATCAGTTGTAGCTAGTATAAACATTATCCCAGGAGGCGGTTCTTCTAATGTTTTTAAGAGGGCATTAAATGCCTCTTGCGTTAACATATGGGCTTCATCTATTATAAATACCCTATACCTTCCTCCCATAGGTACAAATCTGGTCTGTTCCCTAAGATTCCTTATTTCATCTATGCCTCTATTACTTGCTGCATCTAATTCTATAACATCCAAAGAAGTCCCCTGTTGTATAGAGATACATTGATCACACTTATTACATGGTTCTGTAGTGGGTCCTTCTATACAATTCAAAGCCTTTGCAAATATTCTTGCTACAGTAGTCTTTCCTGTTCCTCTTGGCCCTGAGAATAGGTAAGCATGAGAGATCCAACCCATTTTTATAGCATTAGAAAGAGCTCTTACAATATGATCCTGACCTACAACCTCACTAAACTTCTGTGATCTCCACTTTCTATATAAGGCTACATAATCCATAATTTAAAATACCCCTTCTAAGAAAAAACCGGCTGTGCACCCTCCAATCGATTAAGGCTGACACAGGTTTTTATATAGGAACAGCTCCAACTAGGTAGTCCTATATCACACGGAGATGACTACTTACCGTTGCTTCCTTCCGGACCTGGCGGGGTTCGTAGGTCTCCGTTGTATAGGGCCTAGTTTTCATCGCTGTCCTACATAAAATTGCCTGCACCAACCTAACCTCAAGGAGGGAATTCAGCCCTGCTATAGCGGGTTGCAGGTTCAGGGCACCGCTAACTCCCCACCTAGCACAGCCGGGGATCTTCTAATATGGCGGAGAGGGTGGGATTCGAACCCACGGGGCAGGTTTTACTGCCCACTCGCTCTCCAGGCGAGCGCCTTAGTCCACTCAGCCACCTCTCCATACAGATATAAATTTATCACAAAGAAGAGTAATTTACAAGAGAGTGTATATACTCTATTGAGTTTGAAGACGTTTTCAGGTATAATTATACAGAGAAAAGTTAAGAGGAGGTGGTTAGATAGAGTAATTAAAAGAATTCTAGGACCTTATTTCTATATTAGTCTAGTTATCCCAAAGGGGAGATGTGGTTCTTATAGTATGTAAAAAAGGAGGAGATAATTTATGAGAAGGTATATTTATAGTTTAATATCTTTAGTTTTAGTGATTATGCTTTTATCTAGCGTAACATCTATATCTTTTTCTCAAGAGGCTAAGTTTCACAGACAGTATAATACCCCTACAGATTATTATAAAGCTACAGGAAAGAAGATAACCAAGTATAACGAAGCACCTATGCTTGCAGAACTAGTGAAACAGAAGAAGTTACCACCGGTTAAGGACAGACTTCCCAAGGAACCTATCGTCATAGACCCTGTAGAAGAGATAGGACAGTATGGAGGAAGAGCTAGAGTTATAGGTCCTATAGATGGTTATGGTGATACAGAGGCATTTCGCCCACACGAAGGAATCTTAAGGGTAGGTCCAGATGGTTTCTCCGTAGTACCTAATATAGCAAAGAACTGGAGTTTTTCTGAAGGTGGTAAAGTTCTTACTATCTATCTTCGTGATGGAATGAAATGGTCTGATGGAACTCCATTTACTGCTGATGACATTATGTTCTGGTATGAGGATGTCCTACTGAACGATGAGCTTACACCAGTTAAACCTGTAGAATGGTCTCCTGGTGGAAAGCTTATGAAACTAGAAAAGGTTAACAACTATACAGTTAGAGCCACTTTTGCTGTTCCTTATCCAGTTGCAATCCTTCATTTGGCACACTCGGCAGGAGTTGCAGGAAGATTCTTCCTTCCTAAACATTACCTCAAAAACTTCCATCCTAAGTACACTCCTATGGATAAACTCCTAGAACAGGCAAAGAAGGAGGGCTTAGATGCATGGTATAAGCTCTTCCAGAAGTATGGAGACTATTATGGAGGTAGTGGAATAAGGATAGCTCCTGGAGCTCCTACACTTCAGACATTCTATGTAGAAAAGAAAGGTCTAGATTTTGTTGTCTTAAAGAGAAATCCATACTATTGGAAAGTCGATACAGCTGGAAATCAGCTACCCTATATAGATGAGATATTCGTCTCAGATATTAGGAATAAAGAAGTAGCAAATATGAAGATAGCAGCGGGAGAGGTAGACTTAGCAGAGATAAACACCACTATGGAAGATTATCCATTCTATATGGAGAATAGAGATAAGGGAGGATATAGAGTTCTTCTTTGGCAATCGATAATAGGCGCAGATGTAGCCTATCAATTGAATCTTACATATAAAGAAGACCCTATTCTAAGGGATATATTTAGAGATGTAAGATTTAGAAAAGCCCTATCACTAGCTTTAAATAGAGATGAGATTAACAAAGTTCTCTACCTAGGATTGGGAACACCAAGACAGGCAACTGTGATTCCGCAGTCTCCATACTACGAAGAATCTTTTGCCAAAGCTTACACAGAGTATAATCCTAAAGAAGCGAATCGACTTCTAGATGAGATGGGGTTAAAACGAGGACCTGATGGCTACAGGTTAAGACCTGACGGGAAGAGATTGGAGATACTCCTTGAATATGAGGATGTAGAAACACCAAAAGGGAAGACATCAGAGATGGCTGTTCATTATTGGGATGCTATAGGAATAAAGGTAACTGCTAAAGAGATTTCCTCAAGTTTAAAGAGTCAAAGGACTTCTGCAAACCTCATCCAGATGGGACTATGGCATGCAGATAGAGCAGGATTCTTATTCATTATAGAGCCTTACTATTGGGTTCCTACGGAGGTAAGAAGCGAAGCTCCTTGGTGCGTAGAGTGGGCTAGGTGGTTTGCTACAGGAGGCAAGGCTGGAGAAGAGCCACCTGCAGAGATAAAGAAGATAAGAGAAGCTTGGGAAAAGATGAAGTCCGCTATGTACGAAAAAGATAGAATCAAATATGCCAAGGAGATACTTAGATCTAATGCAGAAAACCTATGGACTATTGGAACAATAGGTCTAGCTCCACATCCAGTTGTGGTAAAGAACAATTTGAGGAATGTTCCAGAGAAAGGATTGTGGGGTTGGGATTTAAGAAGATTTACTTCTTATGCTCCTGAGACATTCTTCTTTAAGCAGAAGTAATTGTAAGAGTTAATTAACTATTAGCCGGCAGATAACATGTTATAATATCGATTGTCTGCCGGCTTTTTATTAATATATTTAGGAGGAAGTAGATATGAAGATAAAGGCAATCTTCTTTGATTTAGGGGATACATTAATGGATGAGACAACAGAGGTTAAGGATCAGAATCTTGTTACTATAGATGCAGAGTTAGTGGATGGTGCTAAAGAGTTATTGAAAAAATTGAAGGATTCAGGTTATAAGATAGCGCTAGTTGCAGATACAAGGATTGGTACTTATAAGAATGTCTTAGGGAAGTTTGATATGTTTAAATACTTTGATTGTTTTGCTATATCTGAAGAGTTAGGCTTTCAGAAACCAGATCCAAGAATATTCCTTTTTGCTCTAAATTCACTAGGTATAGAAGAAAAAGATTATAAAAATGTTATAATGGTAGGGAATAATCTAAAGAGAGATATAGCCGGTGCCAACAGGCTCGGTCTTATATCTGTATGGTTTCACTGGAATAATAGATATCCATCTAATCCAGAGAATAACGAAGAGACTCCTAGGTTTGAAATAAAGAGGCTTTCAGAGTTACTAGATGTAATAGAGAAATTAGAGAAAGAGGGATAAGATTAAGTAAAATTAGGGGGTATGGAATTTGTCATCTAAAATTTTAAAATGGGGACTAGTTTCAGCCAGTTTAGTAATTATTATAGTTTTGGTAGGATGGTTATATTGGCAGGGATATATATTTGATAGAAAACCACCAGAGGTTCTAATTACTCGCCCGTCTAAGAATAAAGAGTTTATATTGAGTGCCACAAGTCCAAAGGTTAGAGAGGTTATTCAGATAAAAGTAAGTGATAATAAGTCTATTGATAAGGTGGTACTATTCCTTAACAGTTCTCAGATTAGAGTCTTCAATAGAGGTGACAAATTCTCTTTTAATTGGGAGACAAATAGTAAAGGTAGATATACTTTTAAAGCTATAGCCTATGATCGCGCCAAGAATAAGGGAGAGTCAAAGCCTGTAACCCTTACCGTTAAAGTAAAAGGTATTTTACCACAAAATTATGTGGGATTTCAAAAACCAATGGAAACATATGTGAGTGCTAGTGGCGTCTTTTTGAGAGAAGGACCCTCTGTTAACTATAAAATGGTTAAAACCCTAAGACATAGGGAAAAGGTTTTAGTATTTGGTAGATGGTCTTCTACAAGTTCTAATGAGGCTATCACAACAGATAGAGTTACCTTAATTACTCTAGATGGGGACTCTGTCAGTTTAGATCGTGGAAAGGCTCTATGGATAGTTAAAAGAGAGGAACCTTACTATATTGTTTCTGTTCAGATTGATAATAGAAAAGTTACTGGAAAGCTACCTGCCTACGCAATAAAAGATATACTCAATAAACCTTGGTATTATATTAGGACTAAAGAAGGGAAAGAAGGATGGGTATTTGGAGAGTTCCTAGAAGGCGTAGAAGAATCTTCGAAATAAGGCTTACATTATTTATTATTTTCCTTATAGGAATATCTCTTATAATCTTTTTTAGACCGATATCTAGCACATTTAAATTTAATAAGAAGATGAATATAGAGATATACAATGGTTGTTTGGATTTCTGTAGAGCAGTCGGAATAGAAGAAATTACCGAAGAACTGGTAAGAAGGATTAAAGATGATCGATTTAATGTCTTAGAGGCACAGGAACATCCTCAATTTAGAGTTAAACTTCAATCTGAAATTATTATTCCTCCTAACAAAAAGGAAAATATTAAAGGACTTTATTCTTTACTTCCTTTTGCGTCTATCAGAGAAGATAAAAATCTGTCTGACTCTATTAGAATTATTCTAGGAATAGACTCTATAAAGAGTTTAGCTGGTCGAAGAAAAGATGATAAAAGAGTTGTTTTTATTATTGATAAAAAGAATTATAAAAGTCTAAAAGACAGACTATCTAGAGATTTTAGAAGCCTAAACCCTATTTTTATATCAGGTGATAAAGATATAAACGAGTATAAAACCATCAATATCTTTTTCTCAAAGGATAAATTGGAAGAGGTAAGAGAGGTTAAAAGAATCCTTGGCAGAGAAGAAGTTAAAGAGAAATTAGACAATAACTATAGCTATATTATTGTGGTCATTCCTTCCTCTTATGTTGGTGCCATCTATCAAGATTATAGTATAGTCATTAAAAAGAAAGAATTTAAGCTCTATCTGTATAAAGGGAATTGTCTTATAAGGACATACCCAATTGCTATTGGCAAGAATCCTGGTGATAAAAAAGAGGTCGGAGATTGTAGAACTCCAGAGGGAGACTTCTATATAAATAGCATAGAAGATTCTAGCAGTTGGGTGCATGACTTTGGAGATGGTAAGGGTCCAATAAAGGGTGCATATGGACCCTGGTTTTTAAGACTATATACAGGGGCTGATAGGACAAAATCAGGTAAGGCATGGGAGGGGATAGGCATCCATGGTACCCATGACCCTTCCTCAATTGGCAAGATGGCATCTGAAGGCTGCATTAGGATGAGAAATGAAGACATCGTAGAACTGAAAGAGAAGGTAAAACTTGGAACCCCTGTAAAGATTGAACCTTAATTATCTCTTAACTCTACTTGTTATCTCTTTCATTACCTCTTGTATTGGTATCCCTGTCTTTTCTGCTATAGCTTTACAGTCATCATATTCAGGCATAACCTTAGGTGTTCCGTTTATATAAGAGATCTTTACTCTAGCGGTTCCCCAAGGAGTATCTACCTCAACCACCTCTCTAGGTAGCATTATCTTCTCTACACGATATATCCTAACTCCAATTGAAGTTGTCTCTTTAAATATTACTTCTACAAGTTTATCTACTAGATGATTAGGCGAGATAACAGTAAGTTTTACCGCTGGTCTAGACTTTTTCATATAGATTGGAGTAAAGAATACATCGAGTGCTCCAAGTTCAAATAATCTATCCATTAGATATCCATAGACTTGTGGGTTCATATCATCTATATTTACATCTATAATTGTATTTGTGTCTCTCTGTTTCTCTTGGTAGAGTTCTCCCATAATAGCTCTTAGCATATTTGGTATTGGGAATTCTTTTTTACCTGCCCCGTATCCTATCTTTTCTATAGTAAGTGTAGGGATAGGTCCGAATCCATAAGATATTGTAGAGATGATGCCTGCACCTGTAGGTGTAACTAGCTCTCCCTTCATCCCGTTTGAATATACGGGAATACCCTTTAACAACTCTATAGTAGCAGGGGCTGGAACAGGAAGCTTACCGTGAGCAGTCTCAATAAAACCTTCTCCTATAGGAAGAGGTGAACTGTAGACTGCTTCTATCCCAAGTAGTTTTAGCCCAATAATACTACCTACAACATCAACAATTGTATCTATCCCCCCAAGCTCATGAAGATGAACCTCTTCTAGAGGCTCATTATGAATTGAGGATTCAGCTTGAGCTATCCGAGTAAGTATCTTTAAGCTTTTCTCTTTTATATCATCGTCCAATCTGCTATTACTAACTATGTCTAGGATCTCCTTGGCATGTCTATGAGTAATTTTATCTTCAACGATAATATTGACATCTGTTCCCATTAAGGGACCTTTTCTCTTCCTCTCAATCTTTACTGTATATCCGGAAATGCCTAATTTATTTAATTCCCTAGACCAAGCCTCTTTATCTAATCCTAGATCAAAGAGGGCTCCCAAGATCATATCTCCACTTATACCATTAAAGCAGTCAAAGTATATAGCTTTCATTATCTATCCTCTCCAATATGATTTATTATACTTGCAAGATAACCTGCTCCAAAGCCATTATCTATATTTACCACTGCTATCCCTGGCACACAACTATTTAACATAGTAAGTAATGCAGATAAACCCTTGAAGCTTGCCCCGTACCCTGTGCTTGTAGGGACCGCTATGACAGGTTTATCTACAAGACCAGCAACTACACTTGGTAGGGCTCCTTCCATTCCTGCAACAACTATAAGGACTTTAGCTTCGTTTATCTTGTCTAAGCTCCCTAGAAGTCTGTGTATTCCAGCTACTCCAACATCATAGAGCCGTTCTACCCTATTTCCCATAATACTTGCGGTTTCAATTGCCTCTTCTGCGACGGGTAAGTCTGCTGTTCCTGCACTTATGACAAGTATATGACCAACCAGATCTATATCTTCTTTAACTACGGTTATAGTTCTAGCTAGCTCATTATACCTTGCTGTAGGTAGAAACTCTTTTACCTTCTCAAAGATATCTCTATTGGCTCTAGTAGCGAGGACACGACTGTTTCTCTCTACCAATCTCTTTATAATCTCTACAGACTGTTCAGTTGTCTTTCCTTGACAGAAGACAACCTCCGGAAAACCCTTTCTTAAAGCCCTATGATGGTCAAGCCTTGCATAACCAAGGTCCTCATAGGGAAGAACTTTAAGCCTCTCTAAAGCGGAATCTATATCAAGAACTCCGTTCTTTACCTCTAGTAAAAGTTCTCTTATTGCAGATAGATCCATCTTATCAACCCCTTATAAGTCTATTCATACTTCCAGTATTATAACCTTCTAGGTCTATGGTTATATAAGTATAACCTATGCCTTTAAGTTTATCAACAATCCTTTCTCTCAGCTCCAAGATCCTAGCCATATCTTCAAGTGGGACTTCTATCTTGGCAAGATTATCTAAATGTCTAAGCCTAACTTGAACAAAGCCTAGACCCCTTAAGAAATCCTCCCCCTCTTCTATCATCATTAAATCTTTTTCTGTTATCCTGGTATTATAAGGTATCCTTGTTGCTAGACAGGCTAATGCTGGCTTATTCCATGTTGGGAGTCCCAACTCTTTTGAGAGTCTTCTTATCTCTTCCTTTTTCAATCCAACATCCATAAGTGGACTCAAGATACCAAGCTCTCTCAATGCCCTCATTCCAGGTCTATAATCGCCAACATCATCAGCATTAGATCCATCAATAATATTCTCTATCCCATAAATTCTAGCTGTCTCTTTTATCAGAGAAAAGGTCTTTAACTTACAATGATAACACCTGTCAGGCGGATTTGCTATTATCCTCTCATCTTTAAATACATCCATATTTAAGACTATGTGCCTTACCCCAATCATTTTTGCAATCTCTTTTGCTGATTCTATCTCGTTTCTTGAGTGAATTGCCCCATCTACAGTTATGCCTATTGCGTTATTATCTAGTACCATATGAGAGATTTTTAATAAAAATGTGCTATCAACACCACCAGAAAAGGCAACAGCAACACTCCCTAAGTTTCTTATTAATTCCTTTAGTTTTTCAAACTTTTCTTCTGTATTCACTCTTAAGTCACCTCTTTATAAAAAATAAGACCACAAAGGCTTCCAACTTCTGTTGGATATATTGACCTTCGTGGTCTATATCTTAATTAAATAACTATCTTCCTACTTCTAATCTCTGCCAGAGTAGTGGAGGAAGACCCTTTAACTGCATCTTCTTCTGAACTATATCTATCCTATAGAGAACTCTGTATGCGGTTAGTTTCTTTTCTATAGTATCGTATATAACATAGGCTGACCTTGGGTCTCCATCTCTTGGCTGTCCTACACTACCAACATTTATAATATATCTCTTCCCTTCTTCAATAATAAGTTCTTGCTGATTCCTAAGGGGCAGTTGTCTTACTATAGGGGAACCTTTCTTCTGCTCGAAATACTCCATAATATGAGAGTGGCCAATAAAGCAGATGTCTTCGTCGAAAGACATAAAGGCAGACCTAGCCTCTGCAGTAGTTGTTATATACTCAAACGGGTCCCCCGGTGCACCATGGACTATCCTAAAGCCATACAAAACCTCTTCAAAAGACAGCTGTTTTAGATACGTTATATAGTCATCGGGTAATTGAGACCTAGTCCATAGGATTGCCTCTCTGGCAAATGGATTGAAATAGTCTATAAGATTATCATCATAACAGGCAGAGTCGTGATTACCGCATAGTGAGAATATCCTATTACTTCTAATAATATCACAGCATTCTCTTGGATTTGGACCATAACCAACTATATCTCCTAGACATATAATCTCGTCGACTTTTCCTTTAAGATTTTCTAAGACTGTATTTAAAGCCTCCATATTGCTATGAATATCTGATATTATACCAATTCTCATTTATATAATAAGACTTCTAAGCCTCCTTATCCTATCCTCTAAGGGAGGATGAGTTGCAAAGAGACCAGTAAATGAAGCTCTGTCTTCTCCAAAAGGATTCACTATGAATAGGTGGGCAGTGGCAGCACTTGCATTAACCATCTTCTTCTGAAAATGAAGCAGTTTCTCTAATGCATCGGCTAGAGCTGACGGATCTCTAATAATCATAGCCCCCGAGGCATCTGCAAGGTATTCTCTCTGTCTAGATATAGCTGCTCTTATAAGGGCGACTAGGATTGGAGATATTATAGCTAAAAGTATTCCAATTAGGAATAGGATACCACTACCACCTCTGTCATCGTCCCTAGAAGATGGTCTAAAGAAGAAGAGAAAATCTCTAAGAAGGACTATAAGTCCACCCATTATTGCAGCGATAGTCATAAGGAGTATATCATAGTTCCTTATGTGAGATATCTCATGGGCTATAACCCCTTGTAGTTCACTCCTGTCCATTAATAGGAGTAATCCTGTGGTGACTGCAACTGATGCGTTATTAGGGTTTCTTCCTGTAGCAAATGCATTGGGGGACGGATCATTTATTACATACACCTTGGGTTTTGGTATCCCTGCCGCTACGGCAACCTCTTCTACCACATTATGTAAGACTCTAAATTCATAAAGGTCTGCAGGCTTTGCCCCTACAGATGCCAGCGCTATCTTATCACTGTAGTAATATGATATAAGGTTATAAATCACAATGAAGAAGGCAAACATTATATAACCAGATGTGCCCCAATTGAAGAGATTTACAATAACATATCCAACAAGGCCTAATAATAGACTAAATATAATCATAAAAATCCATGTCTTTATCTTATTAGCAGAGATTAGATCATAAAGTGTCTCTCTCAAGGATATTCACCTCCTAGAATTGTACCTTTACTGGGCCTGTCTCCTCTGGAGGAACTTGATAATAGACTCTAGGGGTAAGATTCATCCATCTGGCAAGAATATTTGTTGGGAACATTTCTAATGCCCTATTATACTCTAACACGGTATCATTATAGAACTGACGGGCAAATGCAATCTTATTCTCCGTATTTGATAACTCTTCCTGCAGATTTAAGAAGTTTTGATTTGCCTTCAACTCAGGATACGCCTCAGCCAAAGCGAAGAGACTTTTTAATGCCTGTGTTAGCTGGTTATTAGCCTGAGACGCCTCAGATATATTACCAGCACTCATTGCCTTATATCTGAGTTCGGTAATCTTCTCCAGTATCTCCTTCTCATGGCTAGCATACCCCTTTACCGTCTCTACCAAATTAGGAATTAGGTCATATCTCCTCTTCAATTGCGTATCAATCTGAGCCCAAGCATTATCTACTCTGTGTTTAAGAGTAATTAGGCGATTATAAATAGTAATTACATAGAGAACCAAGCCAATAATTATTAACCAAAAAATAGCCATACTTTTCATCACCATCCTTTTCTAATATATAGTATATCACGATTTAAAACTAAATCCCTCCTCTAAAATCCTCCTACATATATTGACGACATCTGAGTCATAAAGTATTCCCTCTTCTAGTCTCTATAGCTTCTAGCAGTCTCTCTAGCCTCATTCCTCGGGAGCCTTTTATCAATACTAGGTCATAGTTTGATACAATTGCCTTTATATAAGGAATAGCATATTGGATGTCCTCAAAATATATAGACCTATCTTTTAATAACTTGTGAGTAATATAGGTAGCACTTCCTATAAGAACTATATCACCGGATACTTCCTTTAATAACTCTCCTAGGGACCTATGCGCCGATTCCGTCTCATTCCCTAACTCGAGCATATCTCCAAGAATATACAGCCTTCTTCTATAGTCTAGACTTTCTACTGTCTCTATAGCCATTTTCATAGAGAGAGGATTTGCATTGTAGCCGTCAAAGATGATAAGTGTTCCATTGTTGAGCATTATAGGTTCCATCCTACCCCATAGTGGCGTAAACTTTTCTATGCCTTTTAGGGCAAGTTCACTAGGTATCCCTAGATGCCAACCAACCGCTAATGCGGAGAGCGCATCTTCAACTATGTGCCTTCCAAATGCATTTATATAGACTTCAAAGACATCCCCATTGGGATATCTAACTTTAAATGTAGTCCCTTCCCTCCTTACCTTTATATCAAGTCCTCTAACATCCGCATCCGATAGAATGCCATAACTTAGACCTTTGAGATTCTTTAAGTTCTCATCATCTTTGTTATAAATAACTCTTAGGCCTTCTATCTCATCTATAATGCTCAGCTCTTCTTTGATAACATCTTCAAAAGAGCTAAAAAACTCTAGATGTTCCCTATCTAGATGTGTAAATATTACTATGTTCGGTTTAGTTATCCTAGCAAGTAACTTCATATCTCCAGGCTTTCTCATACCAAGTTCTGCAATCGCCATTTCGAAGTTAGGAGTCCTGAATACCATAATAGGTAGACTAAATTCCGTATTCTGATTTCCCTCTGATTTTATAACCCTAAACATCTCTTTTAAGACTAGGTATATAAGTTCTTTTGTTGTAGTCTTCCCACTGCTACCAGCTACACCTATAAGAGGTATAGGATATCTTTCTCTTATGCCATTTGCCAATTCAAATAAAGCACAAGTGGTGTCTTCTACAAGGATTCCAGGGAAAGGAAGCCTCTTATGCATAACTGCGCCAATAGCTCCATTCTCTATAGCCTGCGGAATAAAATTATGTCCATCATTTTTCTCACCTTTAAGGGCGAAAAAGAGGCTACCTTTTGATACAGTCCTAGAATCTATACCTATGGAATCAATAGAAGTATCAGACGATATATCTTGTATCTCTCCTTTAATTATCTCCTTTATCTCACTTATCTTCATCTTGAGATATGGACAACCTTTATACCAGCAGATTCTAAGGTCTTTGTCAATCTTTCTATATCATCAACCTCAGCCCTTACAACAACATTTCCCTCCTCTTTGAATTCCTCTTCAAAGACAACAATACTTATTATATTTATCCCCAAATTTTTAAATATGTTTGCAAGGTCTGCTATTGCCCCTATCCTATTTTCTAGGGAGAGAGTAAGCCTTGTCCCCTTTCTAAATCCCAATAGTTTTACAAGCATATCAAATATATCAGTCTCAGTAACTATACCTACGACCTTTCCATCCTCAACTACTGGTAATCCGCTTATCTGATTGTCTCTCATTATTACTGCTGCCTCTTCTATCGTAGTCTCAGGTGTAACAGTAATTGGATTCTTAGTCATAACCTCTTTTACAGGTGTCTTAGCTAAAAGATAGTTAAGCTCATATATACTTAAGCTTGTAGCCTTTAGAGAAGGGGACTCTCTAAGGTCTTTCTCCGTAACAATCCCTACAAGTTTACCATGAGCAACAACCGGAAGTCGCCTTACCTTATTCTCTTTCATAATATGTAATGCATCTAGTATACTTACCTCAGGATCTATAACTATAGGATTTGGAGTCATCTTCCACTTTACAAACATAAAGACCTCCTGTTTTTATGGGATAATCAATATCTTTATTGAGTTACTATTCGGGTCTTCTGCTATCCTAATTGCATCTTTGAAATTCTCTAGAGGAAGTTTATGGGTAACTATAAGATCACCCCTAATTATGCCTTTTGCGAGATACTCTATAGCAAGAGGATACCTGTATGGTCCAAGGTGAGAGCCATGTATATTGAGCTCTTTTCTGTCACCGATTATTGTCCAATCGGCAACTACAGGCTCGGCAAATACACCAAACTCAACAAAAGTGCCTAGCTTCCTAATCATATCTAACCCCTGGGGAACAGACTTTGGATATCCGCTAGCCTCTATATATACATCACAGCCATAGCCATCTGTTAGCTCTTTTACCTTTTTTACCGCATCTTCTCTTGCTACATTTATAACAATATCTGCTCCTAGCTTCTTTGCCACTTCCAACCTAAAATCCCTAGTATCCAAAGCTATAAGAAGTCCAGGATTCTTTAGCTTTGCAACTTGTAACATCATAAGTCCTATAGGTCCCATTCCAGATATTACTACTGTATCTCCAAGCTGTATCTCTCCCCTTTCTACTGCATGAATCGCGCAGGAGAGCGGTTCTATTAGTGCCCCATATTCATCTGGCAGTTCTTTTGGGACTTTATGTATGATAGAACCCTTAGGGAATTTTGCATACTCAGCCATACCACCGTCATCAATTCCGCCATGAAAACCAAAGACATAATTTCTCTCGCACATCCAGTATTTCCCAGTTTTGCAGAATCTACATTCCCAGCAGGGAAGAATTTGTTCCGCTACAGCCTTGTCTCCTATATCGAGACCATACTTTTCCTTTGCCCCTTCACCAAGAGCAACAACCTCTCCTACAAACTCATGACCTGGTATTACAGGCGGTTTTACATATGGAGGATTGCCCTGCCAGAATGACGGGCCTCCATGATAACACTTAAGGTCGCTAGCACATAGACCACTAGCCTTCACCTTAATAACTACCTCTTCCGGTCCTGGAACAGGCTCCGGCACATTCTCAAATCTATAATCAAGCGGACCATAATTTACTATTGCTCGCATTTATTTCCCCTCCCATCAAAAAGTATTCCCTTCAAAAAATTCATCGTCTTAGTAATAGCAGTCTCTACATCAGGCTTATTTATGAGCTCTGCAGAGACAAATCCATTATATCCTATAGCAGACAGAATCCTAAATATATCTTTAAAATCTATATGGCCAGCACCAGGATATAATCTATTGCTATCCGCTATATGCACATGCCATACTAGGTCTCTAGATTTAAATATAGAGCTGGCAATTGATGGCTCTTCTATATTCATATGAAACGTATCAATCAATAACCCAAGATTATCTAAGCCTAAGTCTTTTATAAAATTATAGGTATCTTCCAAAGTGTTGAGCCAATTGACTTCGTATCTGTTTATAGGCTCTAAAAGAATTTTTACACCTTTATCTCTTCCATAATGGCATATATCCCTTAGTGCAGATTTAAAATAGTTAATCCCTTCTTCATCATAAACATTACCTCTAATAAGCCCAACTATGACCATACTAGAAGTCTTACTAGCTAGATCTATGTGGCTTCTTATTCGCTCTATCGCAGTCTCTCTTATCTTTTTGTCCTTACTTGAAAGAGATATACCATCCTCGGTAAATGCTCTTCCTGTACCTAGGGCAGGGATTACTAAGTTAAACTTAGCCACAGTCTCTTTTATCCTGCTAGGTTCTACTAGACTTGGGTCTTTTATGCCGAGTTCTACCCCTTCGTATCCTAGAGAACTCATAAGACTAGCATATCTTCCCAACTCTTCGATACTCTCATAGGGAATTACAAAACTTAATCTATACATCTGCAAGATCTCCTTTCCACTAGTTTAGGCTCAAGGACAATAGGCTCCCCCTTTTCTCCTTCTATGATCTTTATCAACTCTCTTGCAGAAAGTTGCCCAATATTATATATCTCTTGACTTATGGTAGTAAGGGGAGGAGCTACAAGTCCTGAGATCTTTATATTGTCAAAACCTATAATAGAGAATATCTCAGGTATATTTATTCTCTCTTCCCAAAACCTCTGGAGTGCACCGATAGCCATAGCATCGTTGGCAAAGAAAATGGCAGAGGGTAGAGGGTCTAACTTTAATATATCATCAGCACTTTTATATCCGCCCTCCATTGTAAAATCACTATTTATTATAGCAATATCCTTTTCTTTTACCTTGTATCTTTTGAGTGTATCTAAGAAACCAGCCAATCTTTCCCTACCCGCAGAGTTGTCTAGGGGTCCTGATACATGGGCAAACTTTTTATGTCCCAGCCTAAAGAGATACTCTCCTGCTATACAGCCTCCTTTATAATTGTCTGTCACCACATAGACTAACTCTTTTATATTCTCTGGTTTACGCCCCACAAGAACACAAGGAACCCCTTCAGTTAGAAGAGAGTGAATTACGTCCTCTCCTATCCTTAGAGATGTGAACATAAGTCCATCTATTCCTTTATTGAGAAGGAGATTAACATACCTCTTTTCATTATCTCTTTTTGCATCAGTATTACAGAGTATTAAAGAGTATCCAGCAGAACTGACATAATCTTCGACACCCCTTGCTAACTCCGGGAAAAATGGGTTAGTTATATCGGATATAATAAGACCTATGCTCTTTGTCCTCTTTGTCCTCATACCATGGGCAAACGGGTCTGGGACATAATTTAGCTCATTTACTGCAGATAGAACTCTTTTTGTAAGCTCTGGACTTACCCTAGCAGTTTTATTAAGGACACGGGATACGGTAGCTGGAGAAACCCCCGCTTTTTTGGCAACATCTAGTATGTTTATCTTCTCTTTTTTTGCAATCATACTCTTATTAAACCCCTTGATCTTACTCTTTTTTTACATAAGGCTCAGTTTTTGATATTTTTACGATTTCCCTCAAAGACATTATAACATATCTATAAATGAAAAGATTTTATCCTTGACTTTATTATTCTATAAAAGTATAATTTGTGCTATGGAAAATCTAGAAAAAAGATATAGCATATTAAAATTAGGTTCAAATAAAGCAGATATACTTTCTGCTATAAGTCAGCATGCACCTATCTCTAGAACAAAACTAGCAGAACTTTTTGATTTAAGCTTTACTGCAGTTACCCATATAGTAAATGATTTTATAGAACTTGGAGTAATTAAAGAGACAGGGAATGGTCATGATCTTAGACCCAGAGGTAGAAAGGCTTCATTCTTACAGCTAAATGAGGCTTACGGATACATTATAGGATTAGAGGTAACAGATGTCCGTGTGAAAAGTGCATTAGCAGATTTTGCAGGGAACATAAAGGCTGTAAAAAGGATAGTCTTTAAAGAACATAGTAAAGATTATCTTATTAATACAATCATAGAAAGTATTGAATCATTGATAAGTGAAAATACCATTAGCTGGGATAAAATCAAGGGCATAGGAATTGGGATGCATGGACTAGTAGACTATGAGAATGGGATCTCCTTGACTTTTCCTTCAAGTGAAGAATGGAGGAATGTCCCTTTAAAGGCTATATTAGAAGAGAGATTTAATGTTCCAGTAAAGTTAGATGCCAGACTCTATGTGGCAACTTTAGCAGAACTTATCTATGGAGAAGGGAAATACAATCCAGACTTTGTATACTTTAATTCAGGACCGGGGAGTGGATTCAATATTGGTCTTGTCTTTGATGGGCAGATAGTAAGGGGAAAGGATGGATTTGCAGGGCAGTTTGGCCATCTTGTTTTAGACCCTAGAGGTCCAAGGTGTTTCTGTGGGAGTAGAGGTTGTCTAGTAACACTTGCATCTCCACTGGCTATAGAGAAAAAGGCAATAGAGGCTATAAACGAAGGGATAGATACATTATTGACTTCGATATATAGAGAGAAAGGAACAATCCTATTTAAAGATATTGCTGATTCCGCCTTAAAAGGAGATAAATTTTCTATAAACCTTATAGAAGAAGCGGGAAGATACCTAGGATTAGGGTTTAGCTATGTAGTAAATCTTTTTGCCCCTCCATTAGTAATCCTTGCAGGTTCTCTAAACTCTGCTGGTAATATGCTCCTTGATACTATAAAAAGAGAGATTGCATTACATTCAGTTCCTCAAGTATATCAAGGTATTGAGATTAAGTTCTCTTCGCTCGAAGAGGATATTGCAGCAAGAGGAGCAATAGCTCTAATTATAATGGAAAATCTTAAGCAAATAGCAGAGATTTGATAAGAGTGAATTAGTTTGTCTCAAATTTTGGTAAGAGATATAACCAAGACCTTTAAGATATCAAAAAGGAGAGAAGGATTATTAAATGCTCTCCTTGGTGTTTTTCGCAGGGAATATTCCATTATAAAGGCTCTTGATAATATTTCCTTTGAAATAGAAGAGGGAGAGCTAGTAGGGTATATTGGTCCTAATGGAGCAGGTAAGTCAACCACTATTAAGATCTTGAGTGGAATACTTGTCCCCGACTCTGGTTATTGTAAGGTCCTTGAAAGAATACCGTGGGAAGATAGGATAAACCATGTGAGAAATATAGGGGTTGTATTTGGACAGAGGACTCAGCTCTGGTGGGACTTACCAGTTATAGAATCATTTGAACTCTTAAAGGACATCTATAAGATAAGAGAAAAAGAGTATAAAAAGACATTTGAAGAACTAGTGGAAGTTTTAAATATAAAGGATTTTCTAGATGTGCCAGTTAGGCAGTTAAGTCTAGGGCAGAGGATGAGGTGTGAACTTGCTGTTTCGCTCATACACTCTCCATCTATCCTATTCTTAGATGAGCCTACAATTGGCCTTGATGCAGTATCAAAGTTGGCAATAAGAGAATTTATAAAGAGGATAAATTTAGAAAGGGGAACGACAATAGTACTCACCACACATGATATGGATGACATTGAGACTCTATGCTCTAGAATTATCGTTATAGGAAATGGAAAAATCTTATATGATGGAACTATAGAAGGTTTAAGGGAAAAGGTATCTAGAGATAGAATATTAATAATCGATATAGAGGATGGGAAAGATTTTAATATATGGCTAGATGGAATTAAAAATATTAGTAATGAAAATAGTAGGTGGTATGTAACCTTTGATCCGCAGAAGATATCACCATCTAAATTAATATTTAAGATAACCAATATATACAATGTAAAAGACCTATTTGTGGAGAATCCTCCAATTGAGGAGATAATAGCCAAATTTTATCTAGAACAGAAGATATGAGAAGTTATATCTCCATATTAAAGGCAAGGTTTTTAATGCTTTTACAGTATAGAGTCTCTGCCATAGCAGGAATCTTTACTCAGTTCTTCTTTGGATTTGTAAGAATTATGGTCTTTTGGAGTTTTTATAGTAATATAAATACCGCTCAACCAATAAGCTTATCTCAAACTGTAACCTACATATGGATTACTCAAGCCCTCTTTAGACTGCTTCCTTGGGATGGAGATAGTGAGGTGCAAGAGATTATAAGGACTGGAAATCTAGCTTACGAATTAGTTAGACCCTTAGATCTTTATAGTTTATGGTTATTTAGAGCTCTTGCTCAGAGGCTAGCACCAACCTTTCTTAGGTCTATACCACTTATACTGGTAGCAATTCTTTTACCTTCAGGATATTCTATAGGATTACCAAGTCTTACAGCATTTATCGCTTTTATCCCTACCTTGGCTTTGGCATTCGTCTTATCAGCTACAATTACTGTCTTGATGAATATATTTACTCTATGGACTATATCTGGAGATGGAATAAATAGGACAATCCCAGCCTTAGTTTTAATATTCTCTGGGTCCTTAGTTCCGATACCTCTGTTACCTGATTGGATGCAGATAATCCTAAAATATATGCCATTTCCAGGGCTATTAGATACACCTGTAAGATTTTATACTGAAAATCTCTCAATTAATGAACTACCATCTTATTTAGCTATACAATTATTCTGGATCTTTATACTCATTCTCTTGGGGAGGCTTCTTCTTAGAATTAAGCTTAGGAGCATAGTAGTTCAGGGTGGATAATGCTAGATGATATTAGGCTTTACTTTAGATATATAGGTATATCAATAAAGGCACAGCTCCAATATAAGACATCCTTTATCCTCTTAACAATTGGAAATTTTATCTTGACCTTTATGGATTTTGTTGGGATAATTTTTTTGTTTCAGCGATTTGGCTCATTAAAAGGTTGGAGATTAGAAGAGTTAGCATTGTTATATGGAATAATTCATACGTCCTTTGCAATCTCAGAGGCGTGTGCTAGGGGATTTGATATCTTTGATAGACTAGTAAGGAGCGGTAATTTTGATAGAATTTTACTAAGACCAAGAAGTTCTATACTTCAGATCTTTGGGACGGACTTTCAACTTATGAGATGGGGAAGATTTACCCAAGGTTTTATAGTTCTCATATATGCACTAACACATCTAGGGATAACTTTGGATATACCTAAAATTCTATTTCTTATAGCTATTATAATTAGCGGGGTATTAATCTTTTCTGGGATTATGATATTACAGGCGACCTTATCTTTTTGGTCTATTCAGAGTCTTGAGATTGTAAATTCCTTCACCTATGGTGGTGTAGAATTAGCTAGTTATCCACTATCTATATATCCTAAAATCTTTAGGGAGATATTTATATTTGTCGTTCCAATAGCCTTTATAAATTACTTTCCAGGACTTGCTATTCTAGGTAAAAAAGACTCTCTAGGAATGCCTAGTTCAATATACTATCTATCTCCAATAATTGGATTTTTATTCTTTTATATCTGCTGTAAGATCTGGCGCATAGGGATAAGACATTACAGTTCTACTGGAAGCTAATGTTTTATCTCCTTCCCCTCTGTAATAGCACTGTTGATTATCTATAACTGCAAAGCCCTACAGTGTATCTAGGTATACCTCTTTTCTCTCTCTACTAGACTTATATATGGCAAGTATAATCTTTAGTGCCTTTTTGCCTTCCTCTCCAGGTATTAATGGGTCTCGGTTATTCTTTATGGCATCTATCATATCCTGTATAAGAAGCATATGACCTCTGTATCCTACCGCTCTAGGGTCAGATGCTGTGCTACCTATTGCCGTTTCTTGATCTAACTTGAGTTCTACACCAGGGACTTCCCACCTAGCTATCCTTTCTCCGTCTACTAAGATACTCCCATCAACTCCATGGAATTCTAATCTATGGTCAAATCCGGGGACTACAGAGGTTGTCCCTTCTATAACACCTATCGCTCCATTCTTATACTCAAGAACAGATACTGCCGTATCTTCTACCTCTATCCTCCTAGCCAATGTCCTTGTATAGGCAAATACGGAACCTACTTCTCCCATAATCCACTGCATAAGGTCAATACAATGGATACCTTGGTTCATTAAAGCTCCACCACCATCTAAAGCCCATGTTCCACGCCAATCTCCGCTATCATAATAAGCCTGACTCCTAAAGTATTTCATATAAGCGTCACCAAGTATAAGTTTACCTATAGCACCTTGAGATACGACTTCTTTTATCTTTTTAAATACACTCTGAGTTCTGCGCTGAAAGATGCAGGCTAATTTCCTATTATACTCTTTGCTGGCAGATATCATTGCATCTGCCTGCTCTAAAGTTATAGCCATAGGTTTTTCTGTAATTACGTGTTTACCTCTCTTCATCGCCTCTATCGCCATCTCGGGGTGTAATCCGCTAGGTGTACATATGTTTACTATATCTATATCAGGTCTATCTAGCATCTTCTTATAATCTAAATACCAATCACAGTTATACTTCTGAGCAAAACTCCTAGCCTTTTCTTCAACTATATCTGCTACCGCTACCAATCTAGCATTAGGTGTATGAACTATCCCCTCTGCATGATTCGGAGCTATAACACCACATCCTATAATGGCAAAGTTAAAAGTCTTTTCTTCCATAATTTCCTCCTCCTATAAAGAATATTCCTCTTCTACCTTCTTAAATACCTCTATTGTATAGTTAATTTCTCTTTCTGTCCATCCTTCATGAAGATATAAGGTCATATGGTCCGCCAGTGCCCTTTCGGCATTTGGACAACAGTTTGTGTAGTCTATCTTCCTTACTCCGGGCATAGACCAAGGATACTGAGAAGTTCCATATGTAACTCTATTCTTTATCCAATACTGATTATAGATTGGGACCACATAGTGAGCTCCTACAGGTAACCCATATTCTGCTAAAACCTTGGCAGTCTCCTCTTTGTTTATTCTCATATATTCTTTATTGAATTTGACAAATGCAAACCAAGGATTTGGTTCAGTATTATCTATAAATTTCCAGAGTCTAAATGCTTTAAGTTTAGATAATCCTTCCCTTAGCTTCTCTACTATATACTGTCTTTTTCTCTTTATATCGGCAAGTTTTGTGAGTTGAACCCTACCTATAGCAGCCTGAAGTTCGGTCATCCTGTAGTTTAGACCTAAAAAGAGATTTGTCGTCTCTGTAGAATTAAATGGTTTTCCCCTGTCCGAGAATCTCTTAGCATTCCAGTACAGTTCCTCATCATTCGTTATGACCATCCCACCCTGTCCACCAGCATTCATATGCTTCCCAGCCATAAGACTGAACGCGGCTAGATCTCCGAATGTTCCAACATATCTACCCTTATATTTTGCTCCATGAGCCTGTGCGCAGTCTTCTATCACATAGAGATTATACTTTTTAGCTATTTCCATTATTGGGTCCATATCACAAGGCTGACCTGCCAGATGAACAACTATAATAGCCTTTGTCTTTTCACTGACGTTTTTCTCTATAGACTCAGGGGATAAGTTAAGGGTTTCATAGTCAACATCTGCAAATATCGGGATACAATTCTGCATAAGTATAGGGGCAACAGTTCCGGGATCGGTAATAGGTGTAGTTATAATCTCACTACCCGGTTCAAGCCTTAAAGCCCCAATTGCAGAATGTATAGCTGCAGTTCCTGAGCTTACCGCAGCTGCAAATCTTACTCCAAAGTAATCGGCAAATTCTCTCTCATAAGAAGCGACTTCTGGACCTTTTCCATAGAGGTCTATAGCCTCAGGCCCAGTCATCGTTTTTTCTACCACTCTTAGAATGGCAGATTTTTCCCTCTCATCAAATATAATCCTAGGAGGAAAAGTTATCTTTTCCATTTTATACCTCCTCAAATTTAATAATATCGAACTCTTCTAGTAAAGGTATCACAAAGTTTACATCTTCACCATTACGTTCAAACTGGATATTACTCTCACTAACTACAGAGTAGATAATCTTTATAGAACTATCCTTAATAGAGATCTCTATGTTACTTACAGGATTAATATAACTTATTGGTCTTTGCATATCGCCAGTATTATTCACTAAGAATAGTATAAGCCTATTTCTATTTTTCTGTCTATATAGCTCGACTTCTACGGTAGGCGGAGCAGAGACCTTTATCATAGGTTCTCTTAGATAATCGATGCTAGATTTTATTAGTTGTTCTTGTGTTCCAATTCTTTCAGAACCATAAAAAGTCCCTATAGGAAACGCAAAATAAATTACCCTTCCCATGCCATAACTATTGATTATAACTGCAGGATAGTTACTCTCACCTCTAAGAGGTGTATATACCCTTTCTAGCGGATTCATAAAGAAAAGTGGGGAATGAGAACCTCCTACTGCCTTTACCTTTAAGGCATAAGGAGACCTCTCTATAAGATTCCCTCTATTAAAGCCAAAGATATCTTCTTTAGCTATTATATAATTCTCTCCTCTAACCGCAGGAAACGCCCCTTCTATCTCCCTAATCCCTAAAAGTCTCAGTCTCTCCTCTATGAACCTTGGTTCTCCCTTTTCATTATAGAGTCCAGCATCGAAAGATGTAATTAGAGAACCTCCTCCTTTTACAAATTCTTCAATTGCTTTCCATTGTTTATCACTCAAACAGGCAAAATCAGGAATTACAAGAACCTTATATCTCGATAATTTTTCTAGTGATAGGTCTTCGTCTAGTATGATGTCAAACATTATGTGATTCCTAGTTAATGCGGTAAAATATCCTTCGTAGGCAAAACTCATTAGATTTTCACAGATCAGTTTCCTTCTATTCCAATCTATTACTGTTTTACCTGTCCCTAGGTCAAGAATAAGGTCTTGTTCTTTGCCACTCCCTAAGTCTTTGTATAGCCCTGTTATATGTGATATATAGTATCTAGCAGTTTGGGATGAAAAGAGTACTGCTGTATCAGAGATAGGCTCCAGATCCACTAGATAATTCTCATTCCTCTCTAAAAGTCCTAGTGCATCATTTAAAGGTTTGCATCCATCTGGCTTATATTCATATCTATAGGTGGATCCACCTATCCATACATTTCCGTTACAGCTTACCGCCTGGAATACAGACAATTTCATCTCTTCGGGATTAAGGAAGGTATAATGCCAAGGACCCATACAATAGTGAAAAGCGGTCACTGCCGGAATTCCTGTAGCTCTCAAGTATTTTGTTGTCATAGCTGACTGATAGAGGTTTATCCTTCCAGTAGATGGGTGAAAGAAAGCCTCAGCTAAAGAGAAGTTTTGATATTTAGACAGCCTCTTTGCATCTCTAGCTACCCTCCAACTTCCAGGTTGCCATGAACCGGCGTTTAAAAATATAACTCCTTCAGGGTTTATCCTAGAGACAACCTCTTGAGCATCCCTCAAAAAATCTGCCATAGAGTCTTCTCTAAACTCAATAAATACTTTCCAAAGGGGATTCTGCCAATCTTCCTTAGGAATGTCTTCACCGTATTTCTCCTTAAACTTCTTTTTGCAGGACTCACAATAACAACAGTCAGGATATACTACCGGACCGTCTAAAAATATTCCATCAACACCTGTCTTCATTGTCTCTTCTATCAGCCTAAATGCCCAATCTCTCCAAGGCGAATTGACACAAAATGTTGTCCCATTACCATAGAGCGGATGAACCTTTCCATATGGTTCTCCATTAGACATTATCTGTTCCCACCCAGGATGAGCCTTGGCAAATTCATAGCTAAACCAGTGCATATTGAGATATACTAATAATCTTATGCCATACTTTCTTGCATATTTAAGATATGTCCTGAGAGAATCAAAGTCTTCAAATCCTGGATACCTTTCGAAACCTTCGGCATTAAATGTTGTTAGATAGCCCAAGCCAGGAGAGACACCAGGGGTCCCTACAATCCATTCACAGTTTATATGTAATTTTTCTTTCTTCATTTGGACAAGACTATCTAGGTCTTCATTTTTTATTCGAGAAAAGTCATCCATATAGTCCCATCTCATCATCCTTAAAGGTCTTTGCCACCAATAACTCATAGCAACCTCCATTTTTAAATTTACAGTTATAATAACACTCTACCTTAACGTTGTCAATTATTACAGTTATAAATAACTTTAAGGGCTACTTGACTTTTATCTGTATAAAGATATAATTCTTATATAAATTTAATAATTCTGGAGGTATTATGAGATTCTATATTGTAACAGATCTAGAAGGGGTAGAAGGTGTAGTGCTTCCAGTTCAGACAGAATCAGGGAATCCTATGTATGAAAAGGCTAGGAGACTCCTGACTAGAGAAGTAAACATAGTAGTAGAAACTCTAAATGAGCTCGGAGTAGAAGAGATAGTTGTCCTAGATGGACATGGTGCCAATCAGGCTTATAATCTAGTCTATGAAGAGCTTACTGAAGGTGCAAAGTATATTATGGGTTCTCCCTGGCCCAACTATCTATCGATGCTTACCTCAAATTTCGACGGATTGATGCTTATTGGTGCTCATGCTATGGCGGGGACTAAAGGGGCAGTCCTAGATCACACCATGTCATCTAGGGCATGGAGAGGAGCATACATCAATGATATTCCAGTAGGAGAGATGGGCATTGCTACCTTCTATGCTGGGTCTTTAGGTGTTCCTCTAGTTTTTGTCTCTGGAGATGATAAAGCCTGCCTTGAGGCGAAAAACTTAGTAAGCAATGTGGAGACTGTAACAACTAAATATGGGCTCACTAGGACTTCTGCAGTTATGTTACCACCAGCTACAGTGGAAAAAAATATAAAGTCTGCATTAAAAAGGGTAGTAGAAAAATGTAAAGATATAAAACCTTTGAGGTTTGATGGACCAGTAAATTTTAAAATAGAGTTTCTTCTAGCAGAGCATGCTCAGAGGTACTGGAATAAGGAAGGAGTTACTCTTTTAGATTCTCGCACAGTGGTCTTTACTGGGAAAGATGCTAGAGAGGCTATAGAAAGGTGGTTTTCAGTATGAAGATACTAGATGCAAATACAAGCTTTGGTTTTTATCCATACAGGAAGGTAGATGCATCTCTAGATTCCTTAAGAAGCATTCTAAATTCTTATCAGGCTAAGGCGCTTTCTCTATCGCTAAAAGGGATATTCTATGATGCAATAGAGGGTAATGAGGAGACTATAAAACTCCTTGAAGACAAAGATAATCTATATCCAGTAGCAACCTATGATCCTAGGGCTTATCCAAAAGATGTAGAATATTTGGAGAAATTAAAGATAAGAGGATTTTCAGCTATTGCATTCTTCCCAAGATTACAGGGTTGGATTATACTTTGCACCATTTAGAGAAGTCCTCGAGATACTAAAAGATGAGGCTCTACCTATAATTTTACATATATCTGGTTATGGAGAATTAACCAAACTCTCTTCTCTAGCAAAAGAATTGAAGAATCCATTTGTAGTAGTAGGATTTAACTATAGTAATCTTTCAGAGGCTATAGCAGTTATAAAAAAGATGGAAAACATATACATAGAATCGCATCTTCTTAACAGTCCAGACGCATTAGAGTATCTTAAAAGGTATATTGGTGTTGATCGTGTTGTCTTTGGCTCAGGTGCACCCCTACTCTCATTCGAGACAGCCTTAAATGTCATAAGAACGAGCTCTCTTTCTGATGACGAAAAGGAATGCGTCTTGAGTAAAAATCTTGAAGGAATCCTAGGAGTGAAACTATGATTATAGATATACACTGTCATTATGGATCCTGGTCCTTTGCAATGGATAACTTTGGGGTAGATAAGATAAAGGAATATCTAGATAGGTTCAATATTGTTAAGGCTATCTTTTCTTCATCTAAAGCCATAGTTTATGATTTTAGAGAAGGAAATAGAGAACTGGTAGAATTTCTAAAGGCAGATAATAGATTATACGGATATCTAGTTTTAAATCCAAACTATCTAGAGGAGTCTATAGAAGAGGTAAATAGATACTTGGATAATGAAAAAATTGTTGGTATAAAACTTCATCCGGCATATTCCAGAGTCAGTATAGATGATGAAAGGACAATGGCGATTGTCGAGCAATTCTCGGACACTAGGCTTATATATCTTATCCATACTTGGGGAATTCCTATGGCTATCCAGCTTACTAAGTTGGCAAGACGATTCCCAAATGTCCGCTTTATCATGGGACATACGGGTGGAGATGTCTGGTTTGATTGTTTAGATATAGTAAAACCATATCCGAATATATATGTTGAACCCTGTTCTAGCTATGCAGACAGGGATAAGGTCAGGATGAGTATAGATAAGGTTGGATTAGATAGAGTGCTATTTGGTACAGACTTTACACTAATTAATCCTGCCTTTGTTATTGGAATGGTTGAGTGCAGTAGGCTTACAGAGGAAGAAAAATCCTATATTTACTATAAAAATTCAATAAAACTTTTAGAAGGAGGTAAAGATGCCTAAGATAGGAGCGCTAGGTTTGTCGATGGGAAGATATACATTTGAGGAGTTCTTGGAATATGCTAGTTCTACAGGTTTTGACGGTATAGAAATCTCTACTTCACCTGGGGTACACAAGAATAGTCTTCCACTAACATTCGAAAATATTCCGAAGGTAAAAGAACTACTGCAGAAATACAACCTTGAACCATTTGCAGTATCGGGCTATAATGACTTTGTCCAGAAAGATATTGGAGAGCTAACCAAACAGATTGAAAAGTTAGAGAATACCTGTAAACTAGCTAAAGAGGTTTCTGCCAAAGTTGTTAGAGCTTTTGGTGGTGAGCCTAAGGAAGGGATAAACAAGAAGGATGCCGTTAAGCTTATAATAGAAGGTTTTAGGGAGATGGTAAAGAGGGCAGAGAAGTTAGGAATAATATTAGGACTAGAGAATCATGGAGAACTTACTAATGATGCTAGAGTAGAGCTGGAGATACTAGATGCGGTGGGGTCAAATTATCTAAGACTTACGGTTGACACATCGAACTATTACTGGTATGGTAACAGCCTAAAGGATATAGAAGAATTCTTCAAGTTGGTTGCACCATATACGGTTCATACTCATCTAAAGAATGGAAGCACAAAGAACGGTATAAAGGATAACTATATATCGCTGGCTCTTGGAGAAGGGGAGATAAACCTAAAGATATTCTTAGAGGAGCTCAAGAAGAGCGGCTATAAGAATCCCCTCTGTATAGAGTATGAAGGGCTTGAAGACCCAAAGATTGGTCTCAAGAAAGGTTTGGATTGGCTGAAAAAAACACTAAAAGAGATTGGATGGGAGGATTAAATTATGAGACTTGCCATTAAGGGTGGAAATCCTGTAAGAACAAAACCATTTACGAAATGGCCTATCTTCGATGAGAGAGAAGAGAAGGCATTAATAGAGGTCCTAAGGAGTGGACACTGGGGTAGGATTTCTGGTAAGAAGAATGAGGAATTTGAAGAGAAATTTAGTAAATTTGTTGGTGCAAGCTATGGAGTTACCTGTGTAAACGGGACAGCTGCCTTGGAGATAGCTCTTAGAGCTATGAATATAGGGAAAGGGGATGAGGTTATTGTCCCTGCATACACATTTATAGCTACTGCTAGTGCTTGTATACTAGTTGGAGCAGATCCTGTATTTGTAGATATAGACCCTAATACTTACAATATAGATCCAAAGTGTATAGAACAAGCAATAACTACCAAGACAAAGGCAATTATCGCAGTCCATATTGGTGGTTGTCCAGCAAATATGGATGAGATAATGAGGATAGCCAAAAAGTATAACCTCCTCGTTATAGAAGACGCTGCTCAGGCTCATGGTGCAGAGTGGAGAGGCAAGAAGATTGGTTCCATTGGAGATATGGCAACATTTAGCTTCCAAGCATCAAAGAATATAAATGCAGGTGAGGGGGGGATAATTACTACAAACAATAAGAAGTTTGCCGATATGGCTTGGTCTCTTATGAACGTTGGTAGGGTCAAGGAAGGTGGATGGTATGACCATCCTATACTCGGTTGGAACTATAGGATGACTGAATTCCAGGCAGCAATACTCCTCGTTCAGATGGAAAGATTAGAAGAGCAGATGAAAAAGAGAGAAGAAAATGCCAAATATCTGGCAGATGGCTTAAGGAAGATAGGAGGAGTAGATCCTTTAATCCCAGATGAAGGGGTTACAAGACATGCATACCATCTCTTTATATTTAGATATAATAAAGACGAGTTCAAAGGGGTAAAGAGAGAGACCTTTATAAAGGCTCTCAATGCAGAAGGTATACCTGCTAGCCCTGGATATGTCCCTCTGTATAAATTCCCGGCAATCTTGGACTGGCCTTACAAAGAGAGAGATTATAGAGATGTCTATCTCCCTGTTACAGAAAAGGCATGCTATGAAGAAGGAATCTGGCTATCTCAGAATATCCTACTTGGTCCAAAGGAGGATATGGACGATATACTTATAGCAATCTCTAAGATAAAAGAGAATATAGATGAACTAAAAGAGGTGTAATATAAATAACGAGGTTATATTCTTTCTTATAGGAGGGCTCCTGTTTCTTGGTTCAGGAGCCACGCAACCTTATATAGTTCCATATCTCAAGGGGCTGGGATATTCATCAACTATAGCTAGTTTAGTAATAGCGGTTATCTACATATCCCAGATCCCCTCTAGATTTTTTATACATAGACTAGAAAGACTACTTGGCCAAATACCAGTAGTATTTATAGGCATCGGGGGTTATGCTCTATATGCATTTATCTTTGCACTTGGGAATAACCTGTGGCAGTTCCTTCTGGCAACTGGCATACTTGGATTTTCCTCGGCGCTTTTCTGGACTTCTGGGGTTGTTCTCCTCCTAAATAATACAAGTACAGAGAGGTATGGAAGGGCAGTAGGAGCCTTATATGCGGGTGTAGGATTTGGTACTGCAATAGGTGTCTTGTGGCTCAATAAGATTCTAGCTGATTTCGGCGGTAAAGTTATGTTTTCTTTAGCAGGGATTCCTCCAATTATAGGACTTCTGCTTCTGTCTAAGTTAAGGCTCGAGAATGTAGTTGTATCAAGGTCTATATCCTTTAGATCTTTAAGAGAAATAGCAACGAAAGAGACTTTTATGGTCAGCATACTCCTATTTATAAGTTCATTCTCCTATGGAATAGTCTATAGTGGCTTTAGTATTCTTATAAGTAGAGAGATAGGTCTAGCATGGATAGGAGCGCTATCTGTCTCTTTTTATCTGTTAAAATCTCTATTTAGTAGAGTTGGCGGAAGCATCTCAGACTTCCTAGGGAGAAGATTCTCGTTTGTTGTAAGTTTTGTTTTTGGTGCACTAGCCAGCCTTATGTTGGGATTAGCTAAATCTCCCATAGCATTTATAATATCTGGTGCCCTTTTAGGTTTTCAAGTCTCAACGGTATCTGTAAATGCCAATGCTTGGATAGCAGACATTGCAGGTTTAAAAGATAGGTCAAACTATATGGCATTTATCTTTACATTTAATGCATTAGGGGTAACAATATCACTCCTAGCTAGTGGGTACCTATTAAGTACTCCAGAAAAAACCTTTATTGCATTTATCTCATTTGCACTATTAAACATTATTGCAGTAATAATATCATTCTTTGCTGGTAGGAGGGAAACCATCTATGCCTAATATAGGAGTAATAGGCTATGGCTTTATAGGAAGAGTTCATGCTCAGCACTATATGAATAACAAAAATGTAGATAGAGTTATAATAGCAGATCCGTTAGAGGTAAACAGAGAGTCTGCAAGAAAAATGGGACTTATGACTTATGAAGACTTTGAAGATATGTTAAATTCAGAAAAACTAGATGCAGTAAGCATATGTACCCCACATAATACCCATAAGGATATAGCACTAAGGGTTATGGACTTTAAGATCCCTATCCTATTAGAGAAGCCTATAGCTACAAGTAGAGAAGAGATAAAGGGGATTATAGAAAAATCAGAAAAACTAAACATCAAGGTTATGGTTGCCCATTCACTAAGATTTAGTGATACATTTAGGTTAGCAAAGAAAATGATAGATGACGGAGAGTTAGGGAAAATCCTATTTATTATAGGAAAATATCTTGCATTCAAGGATTATAATCAGTATCCAAAGTGGAAGACTACAAAGAAAGAAGCGTGGGGTGGAACACTCTTCAGAGATGGTATTCACATAGTAGATGCAATAGTTTGGTTTTCAGGTAAAAAAGTATCATCAGCAAAAGGGCTCCCTCTTAATCTACTCTTTGATACAGAAGTAGAGGATACATTCTTAGGGACGATCAACTTTCAAGATGGTAGTATTGCCCAGTTGTCTATGAGTAGCATAACCAAAGGCTTTGAGCAGATAGGACTGGAGGTATATGGGACAGGCGGATCTCTAAAGGTCAATAATGATGAGCTTATCCTCTATAAAGAGGATGAGATACCCAAATATATAAAGCCAGCTATAGGACCTTCAGACTTTTGGAAGAATCAAATAGACCACTTTGTTGACTGCGTGATAAACGATAGAGAACCACTAGTAACACTTAGAGAGGCAGAAAAGACGATGGAGACAATATTTATGCTTTATGAATAGCAGTTCCTTTCTATAAACCTTTATGTAAGATAAAACACAAGACTGCAATTATCCTATTGTTATCTTTAAAGTTCTTGTAGTATAATAAAATTGAGTTTTATCAAAAATATTCTAGGGGGAATTTTAATGCGTTTACCTTTATCTAACTTAAGGGAATTTTTGTCGTCTATGTTCCCTTATAAGAGATTCTATGTAATAGGCTTTACTGGGTCTTTGATGGAGATTATTACTAACCTCTTCGGACCCTGGAGTGCTAAGCTTATTATTGATAACATAATAGCAGCAGGAACACATAAAGATCAATTTATACCATTTTTAGTAAGGATATCCCTCTTCCTCCTTGTTCTAGGACTTATACGTGCATGGGCAATATATCTACAGATTATGTACGTTGAGAAGGCATCACAGTTAATTGCTAAAGATTTACGTAATAGACTATACAGACATATATTGAAACTCCCATTCTCATTCCACAATGCCACTATGACTGGGGACCTAATGTCTAGAGCTACTAGTGATGTGAACTCTATAAGAGAGGCGTTGGGCTTTGGTGTATTAAATGCCTTTTTCTGTATTACTTATTATCTTGGTGTAATGATCGTGCTCTTCTCAATAAACTGGAAGTTTACTCTTGTTGCAAGTATTACGCTCCCCCTTATAATGTACGTTAGTATAAGGTTTAGAAAGAAGATAAATCCTCTCTATGAAAAGATACAGGAGGAGATTGCGAAGTTCACTACCATAGTCCAAGAAAATATCTCTGGAATAAGAGTTGTAAAGGCATTTTTTAAAGAGAAGATGGAGATAGCAAGATTTACAAAACAGAATCAAGTCCTATTTGATACCAATATGGCTATTGTAAAACTCCAAGCCTTCTATTATCCGCTTATGGATTTCTTAGAGGCAATGACTGTGGGTCTTGTACTCTTTTATGGAGGTAGAGCGGTAATTCAAGACAGAGCAACTATAGGATTAATAGTGGCTTTCAGCGGATATCTCTCGATGCTAATGTGGCCTGTAAGGATTGTAGGATTTACTTTAAGCCTCTTCCAAAGAGGAGATGCGTCTGCTGGAAGGATTCTCAAACTTCTATCTGAAAATTACCTTCCAGATTTAGGTAGAGTAGAAATTAAGCCAGAAGAGATAAAGGGAGAGGTAAGATTTGAAAATGTGTATTTTAGGTATCCTGATTCTCAAGAGTATATATTGGAAGATATAAATCTAGTAGCCAAACCAGGAGAACTTGTAGCTCTGGTTGGGACAACTGGCTCAGGTAAAAGCACATTGGTTCAGCTTATACCTAGGTTTTTCGATGTTACTGCTGGTAGCATAAAGATAGACGGAATAGATATTAGAGATATACCGCTTTCTACTCTTAGAAAGATAGTAGCAGTTGTCTTCCAAGAGACGTTTCTCTTCTCTTCTTCAATAAAAGAAAATATTGCCTTTGGAAAGCCTGATGCATCTTTTGACGAGATAGTAGAATGTGCAAAGCTAGCACAGGCAGATGAATTCATTAGAGAGTTACCAAACGGATATGATACTGTTGTTGGAGAAAGAGGCTTAGGGCTTTCAGGTGGACAGAAGCAGAGGATAGCTATAGCTAGGGCTCTACTTATTAATCCAAAGGTCCTCATTTTAGATGATTCTACAAGTAGTGTAGACCAAGAAACGGAGATAAAGATTCATAAGGCATTGGAAAACCTTATGAGGGGAAGAACAACATTTGTAATAGCTCAACGTTTGTCTACCGTCAAAAAGGCTGACCAGATTATAGTTATTGATAAAGGCAAGATAGTGGAGAGAGGCACCCATGAGGAACTCTTATCTAAAGGTGGATACTATAAGAGAATATACGACATCCAATGGGGACAAACTGAATTGCTCTTAAGAGAGCTAAGCAGAGAAAGGAGTAGAGTATAGTTATGGAAGAAGAAAATAATAAGATCAATAAGCAGTATGTAAAGAGACTCCTATTATACTTAAAGCCATATACACTTAATCTAGTCTTAGCACTACTACTTATTTTCGGTCTCATTGGCACCTCTCTATCTGCTCCTTTAGTTATTAAGATTACAATCGATAACTATATAATGAAGGGCGATTATCTAGGTATGCTAAAGATGATTGCCCTATTGATAAGTATATACATAGCTAACTGGATATTATCTAATCAAAGGACAAAGATCCTCAGTTTCACAGGTCAAAAGGTTATATTTAAGATAAGGCAGGAACTCTTTGAACACCTACAGAATCTTTCCTTCAAGTTCTATGATAATACCCCTGTAGGTAAGATAGTAACAAGACTTACAGGTGACATAGATGCAATGAATGAACTAGTAAGTGGAGGGATAATTAATGTAATCTCAGAACTTGTAATGCTTGTAGGCATAGTGTATATGATGTTTAGGCTTCATATACACCTTACTTGGGCAACACTAGCAACTCTCCCTCTGCTTATTTATATGTTTACTGTTGTTGAAAGAAAACTTTTAGAGTCTGAACGAAATGTGAGGACTACCGCTACAGATATGAACATAAACCTTGAGGAAAGTATCTCTGGAGTTAGGGTGATCCAGGCATATAACAGAGAAGAATATAATTTAGAGAGATTCAAAGAGTATAATGAAAAACACTATAATGCCTGTTTAAACACGGTTCGCTTGATAGCTATACTCTGGCCTGGGGTAGAGGTGTTTTGGGTCTTAGCGTCTATAGTTGTAGTAGGTCTTGGAGGTTATTGGCTTATAAAGGGTACTATAACAGTAGGTATAATAACTGCATTTATGTCATATATAGGTAATTTCTTTGGTCCTATAAGAAACTTGAGTCAGTTCTTACAAATTATACAGAGGGCTTCAGCAGGAGCTGAAAAGGTCTTCTCTATATTAGATACAGAGGTTGATATTAAAGACCATCCAAACGCTGTAGAACTCCCACCTGTAGAGGGAAGAGTAGAATTTAGAGATGTATACTTTTCTTATGATGGTTCTGAGATGGTTTTAAAAGGGATAGACCTTACAGTAGAGCCAGGACAGACAGTTGCTATTGTTGGTCACACTGGTGCTGGAAAGACCTCACTTGTAAACTTACTCTGTAGGTTCTATGAGCCGACTAGTGGCTCAATTCTAATAGATGGATACGATATAAAGAATGTAACACTTAGCTCTTTAAGGAGACAGATAGGAGTTGTATTACAAGAACCATTTCTCTTTTCTGGGACGATAAGAGATAATATGAAGTATGGAAAAGAGACAGCAAAGGACGATGAAATCTGGACTGCTCTAGATATAATAGGAGCTGGCGAATTTGTAAGAAGATTACCTAATAAGTTAGATACCACTATAGGTGAAAGAGGCATATCGCTCTCTATGGGACAGAGACAACTCTTATCTTTTGCAAGGGTAATACTAGCCAATCCTAGAATTATAGTCCTAGATGAAGCCACCTCCAACATAGATACAGAGACGGAGCAACAGATTCAATCTGCATTAAGGACATTACTCAAAGGAAGAACAGCATTTATTATAGCCCATAGATTATCAACAATAAGACAGGCAGATCTAATAATTGTTATTGAGAATGGAAGGATTGTAGAAAGAGGGACGCATAGTGAACTTCTAGCACTTGGTGGTATATACTATAGAATGAATGTAGCCCAGTTTGATCCTACATTAGTAACAGTTAACTAGGTTTATTTCTTTCTAGGATTTCTATTAAAGCCAATCTAAAGTTGTAATAGTCTTTGCTATCTAAACTATAGAGGTCTCTTGGGGTCTTACCAGAAGTTGGGTGGAATGCTTTTATATCCTTAGTTTTGAGTATCTTGTCCCAAAGAAATTCCAATTCACTTTCTCCACAAATCTTTCTAAGCATCATCAATAACTCATAATCTTCTATTCCTCTCTTTAGGTTTTTATACCTTAGGGTGAGTATTGGTCTTCCATCCTTACCAGGATATACAAAGTTAGTATCTCCTGCTTTCCAGTGAGGGAACCTATAAGATATACGTTCTCTTGGATTTTCTGGCCATACAGTATAGTTCCATCTCAAAAAACCATCAAAGCCCATAAATGCTGTGAGAATTCCTATTAATCTACTCTCTACTAGTGGCGAGCTTATAAAGGTATTTGGATAAGGAGGCCAGCAACAGACATACCATAGTATACGTCCACTTACTTTATTCTTTAACTCTCTTAGTAATTCCCATTTTTCACATACTCCGGGCAATACAGGAACAAAATCAGAGATTTTATCCTTAAATTCTTCTATAAATTCTGGATGATTTATTGCAGACTTAAATTTGAAATTAGGAGCTACTTCTTTTATCGTCTCTAAACTTCTCCTATATTTCTCTATATCTCCAGGCTCATCAGCTACTATTCTGACTCTATCTATAAGGTTCTTCTCTATAAAGAATCTCTCTATCGCCTTTATATAAGTCTTAATATCTTCTCCTTTTCTAATATATTTAAAGGCTCCGTCTGTCCTATCATAGTATCTTATCCTTATACCATCTGGATAGTCCTCTACAATACTAGTATACCCATAGTCAGGATCAAGCCATATATTTATAAGCCCAAATACCTCTATCTCTTTGTCTATTCCATACTTCATACAGAGATTTATATACCTTTCAACTGCGGAGAAGTCATAATGATATCCAGTCTCATCCTTCTCGACTCTAATCATACTATACTCAAAGAGGTCAGAAGGATAATTCTTTACACGATAGCACCTCTGCCCTGACCAGGGGATTTCAGAGGCTATAACTGTTATTGCCTTTTGTCCTAGCTCCGCTAAGGACCTTACATAGTTCTCTAGGATCTTAAAGTGCTCATCACTCCAGAGGTGAACTTCATATTTGCGTGCTATGTTAGAAGGATGTTGCCATAGGTCTAAATAAAATGTAAAATCTTTAGGCTCGGGAAGTTCTACATCTCTTACTGAGATTTTAAAATCAAGGGTCTTTATTAACTCCTCATCCCCAAACATACATTGGGTATATACTTTTACCTTGCCGATGTAAGTTCTAGGTAAAGCATCTTTGGGGATTTGTATCTCAATCCATACAGGTTGTATCTTTTCTTTTTCTACAAAGATTACCTCATCATGAAGTAATAAATCTGCCTTATAGACTCTATCATCATCTTCTATAAAACCAACGGGAAAAGCCTTCACGGGTAAGTCCTCAACGGTGCACTCTACTCTGACATTTTTTATAGGACCTCTAGGAGAAAAATTTGGCCTTTTACCAACATTTAGGTAGAAGTCTTCATCCGATTTTAAAAGCAGTTGTAAGACAGCCCAATCTCTTCTGCACGTTACTACATTATCAAAGGCGCTTTCAAAGATAAGATCTTCACCGTATGCATCTATACCATAAGTAGCCTTATAACTCTCATCTACAAGAGTAGTCTTTAGTTTCATCTTCTCTTTCCTCCTTAACAGACTATTTATTTTCCAATTATACCTTAACTCTGTAGGTTATGGTATAATTTTAAAAATTCAAAAAATAGGTTAGTTGAGGGAGGGTTACCCTATGGATGTAACTGTAAAGTATTTTGAAACAAAGGGGCAGGTAAATACGGACGAGACATTAATGGTTGCCAAAGAAAGGGCTAAAGCCTTAGGGATAAAACAGATTGTAATAGCATCTACCTATGGTGAAACTGGTAGAAAAGCTTTAGATGTCTTTAAAGATATTGATATAAATCTTGTCATAGTTACCATATCTTACGGATTTACCAAAGAAGGTTGGATTATGCCTGATAGCGTAAGAAAAGAATTAGAGTCAAAGGGAGCAAAGGTCCTTACCTGTATACACGCCTTAGGAGATGATGTAAGTTCTGCCTTTAGTGGGAAGTTTGGAGGTCATAATCCAAATGAGATTGTGGCTGAGGTCTTAAGGAGATTCTCTCAAGGGATGAAGGTTGCGGTAGAGATTACTATTATGGCAGTGGAAGCTGGATTAATAGATGTAAATCAGGAGACAATAGCTATAGCTGGCACTGATAGAGGTGCTGACACAGCTATAGTGGTAAAACCGTCTTACGCAAGAGACTTCTTCTCTTTTGAAATAAAAGAGATATTAGCCAAACCAAGATAGGAGGCTTCTAGATGGAAAGGGTAAACTTTGCATTTATTGGTTGTGGTGGTATAGCAAACGCCCACTTAAGAGGGTTAAAGCTATTATGGGAAAATAACATAAAGACATTTGAGGTTTTATCGGTATGTGATATCGATATAGAACGAGCCCAGAAGATGGCTGAAGAGATAAGTTCATTCCAAAGTTACAAGCCAAGAGCCTATAGGGATGTAGAAGAGATGTTAGAGAAAGAACCTGAGCTTCAGGCGGTAGATATATGCACAACCCATAAAGAACATCATACTGTGGCTATTAAATGTCTTTCGGCTAAGAAACACGTTACGATAGAAAAACCATTAGCACTCACTATAAGGTATGGACGTATGATCTTAGAGTCTGCAGAAAAGAACGGATGTATCCTTCAGGTAGCTGAAAATTATAGAAGGGCGCTATCAGAAAGAACAATAAACTGGGTTATAAAATCTGGTAGGATTGGAACACCGAGAATGTTATTCTGGCTTGATATCTTTAATAGACCTTGGTATTGGGGATGGAGAGACCACAAAAATATAGCTGGTGGAGGATGGACATTAGATGGTGGGGTCCACTTTGCAGACCTGTTTAGATATCATATAGGAGAGGTAGAGGAATTGTACGCTACCGCAAAGACATATAACCCTATACGTTATAGAGATAGGGAAAAACTTACTGATCCTGTAGTTATAGATGTGGAAGATACAACAATGGCTATTCTGACCTTTAAAAATGGAGTAACTGGCACTTGGGTTCTTACAAATTCTGCCCCCGGAAAAGAGGAAAGACTCAGAGCCATATATGGGGATAGAGGCTCTATAGTATGGGGAAAAGGTTTATATGTAGGAGACGAACACATACCCTTAGAGGATTTAGAGAAGGAATATTGGGATAGTCTATCAGAAGAAGAAAGGGAAAGATTATTCCCTGCAGGTATCAAAGATACTATAGCTATAGAGCTGAAAGAATTTTTTGATGCAGTATTGGGAAAAGGAGAGATAGAGACCACCGGTATAGTTGGATTAAAAGACCAAGCCATAAGCATGGCTGTTTATGAATCAAGTTGGATAAACGCTCCTGTAAAGATAGAAGATGTAGAGAAGTGTATAATAGAGAATTATCAGAAGACATTGATGTGAGGAGGGAAAATTATGGAAAAGTGGCAGTGCACAATATGTGGGTATATCTATGACCCAGAGAAGGGAGACCCGGAGAGTGGAATTCCTGCTGGCACCCCTTTTGAAGAACTGCCCGGAGATTGGGTCTGCCCTGAGTGTGGAGCTCCTAAAGAAGATTTTGAGAAAATCTAGAAATCACATGGGAGGCTTTTTAGCCTCCCATCTATCTATAACTCTCTAGCGAGAGTTACAACCCTTACCTCTCTTATATTCCTCTCTAGTAAAGCTCTACTAGCCTCGTTTGTTGTTGCCCCTGTAGTATACACGTCATCTATCAATAGGACTTTTTTATTCTTTAAGCTGTTATCTTTCAATAGAAATGCCCTATTAATATTATTTAATCTCTCTTCAACATTTAGATTAATAGAAGGTTTGGTCTCTTTTATCCTTATAAGAGATAAGGAGACCGGAATACCAAGGATTTTACTTGCCTCTAATGCTAATATCTCAGATTGATTAAATCCCCTAGTCCTCATCCTCTCCTTTGATAGAGGGATTGGAACAATAAAGTCTATATCCCAAGATAATTCCGATATAAATGCACCAAGCATCTTACCTAAAAATATCCCTAGATTCTTCCTCTTTTCAAATTTAAACCTTATTATAGCAGTTCTCATAACCCCATCGTATAATGCATATGACCTTGCCTTAGAAAAATAAGGAAGGAAGCTTTTACATTTATAACATATCCCTTCTACTTCTATTGGACTACCACAGATCCTGCATATAGGACCCTTGATAAGGGGAATTTTAGAGAGGCAGTCATCACATATAACATCCTTACTTATTTTTCTACATATAAGACATCTTGATGGAAACAGTAATTCCTTAAGGAACATACCTTGGAAAACATAATCTTGTATTCTCAACAGTAACTCTAGACAATTCCTCTAGGCTTACCCTTTTTATCTCTGCTATCTTCTCTGCTATGTATATCAGATAGGCAGGTTCATTCCTCCTTCCTCTGTATGGTTCTGGTGCAAGATAAGGAGCATCAGTCTCTAAGAGGATTCTATCTAATGGACACTCCTTTACAACTTCTATAAGTTCTCTAGCATTATGAAATGTTACAGGACCGTCAAATCCTATAAAAAATCCAAATGAGAGTGCCTCTTCTAAGAAGTGAAGCCCGCCAGAATAACAGTGAAGAACACCACTTACTCTATACCTCTTTAATACATTGAAGGCATCTTTATATCCCTCTCTTATATGAAGGCTTACAGGTAAAGCCAAATCCTGAGCTAATGAGAGCTGTCTCTCAAAACTCTCTAGCTGGATATTCTTAGGGGACAAATTTCTATAATAGTCTAGTCCTATCTCTCCTATACCTAGGAACTTTTTATCATCCTTCATACTACTAATCCAATCAAGAAATTCCTCTGTGCATTCACTAGCCGAATGGGGATGTATACCTACAATTGCATAGACATCTCTATACCGAGAGGATAAAGAAAGAGAAAATCTACTAGATTCAATGTCATATCCAACATTGATAAAACCTTTAATCCCTACCCCCCTAGCCCTATCTAAAATCTCTTCTATATTGTCAAATTCGTCTAGGTGGACGTGTGTATCTATAAACAAGAACCTACTTTACTTTAGCCCCTGGGGGCATCTCCTTATCTGGGGATAGGATAGATATGACGCCATCGCTAGAGGCAGCAAGTATCATACCGTTAGAAGTAATACCTCTTATAACTGCAGGCTTCAAATTAGCAACAATAACTACCTCTTTTCCTATGAGGTCTTCTGGTCTATAGACCTCTGCTATACCAGCTACTAACTGTCTATACTCACTGCCTATATCTACAGTAAGTTGTAGAAGTTTTCTGGCACCTTCAACATTTTTTGCATCTATGACCTTTCCTATCCTTAGATCTATCCTCTGAAATTCTTCTATGGTTATCTCTTCCATAATTACACCTCTATTCTAGGAAATAATGGCTTTATTTCTGGCATCTTCCAATCTGTTTTTAACTTTCCCCAACCTTCTAACGCGTCCTTTCTAAGAGAAGCATCCAATTCTAAGCCAAGAGAATTAAGGAAATATTCTGATACCTTAGGCATAAACGGGAAAATCAATATTGCAATATTTCTTATAGACTCAAATACATTAAACATAACACTATTAAACTCATCTTTCTTTCCTTCTCTAGCTAAACTCCAAGGAGCCTTCTGATCTAGATACTTATTTACTGCTCCTATAAATTCCCAAATATCTGACAGGACCTTTACATATTCAAAGTTTGACATTGTCTCATCTAGATTCTTAGTTATAGAATCCTTTAAAGCTAATAATTCACTCTCTATCTCTCCATTATTAGGGACGATTCCATCTCCATATCTATTTATGATACCCACACTTCTAAAGAATAGATTACCCAAATCATTAGCCAGATCAGAGTTTACTCTGTGTATAAAGCTCTCATCTGAATATTCTCCATCTAGTCCTAATGGGACTTCTCTCATTAAGAAGTATCTTACAGCATCTACAGCTATATCCCATTCAAAACCCTTATCAACCAAACTGTTTGCCATCTGTACAGGGTCTATTATGTTCCCCTTACTCTTGGACATCTTTTCCTTCTTTACTGTCCAAAATCCATGAGCAAATACCTTTCTTGGAACATCTATTCCTAAAGCCAAAAGTATACAGGGCCATATCCCTGCATGGAACCAGAGGATATCCTTCCCTACTAGGTGGACTGCAGGCCAGAAGGTCTCAAATTTCCCCTTATCGTCTGGATAACCCGCAACGGTTAGGTAATTTATAAGTGCATCAACCCATACATATATAGAATAATCCTTATCAAAAGGAATGGGTATACCCCAGGTAAGTCCTTTTCTTGATATACATAGGTCCCTCATACCCTCCTTTACCCTGTTTAGGAGTTCCTGTCTCCTAGTTTGTGGCTGGACAAAGTCTGGATTGTTTTCTATATGTTCTAAGAGTTTATCCTGATATTTTGACATCCTAAAGAAGTAGTCATCCTCTTTATTCCATATCACAGGTCTTCCACAGTTTGGACAATTCCCATTTACAAGCTCATCTGCCTGATAGAAGGTCTCACAGGGGACACAGTACCAGCCTTCGTATACACCCTTATAGATATCTCCCTGCTCGTATAACTTATTTACAATATACTGGACTACCTTCTCATGTCTTGGCTCTGTGGTCCTTATAAACTCATCATATGATATATGGAGTTTTTCCCAAGTATCCTTGAACACTTGAGAGTATATATCCACGTGCTCTTTTGGGTCCCTATTTTGAGCCCTAGCAGACTCCAATACCTTCTGCCCGTGTTCATCTGTCCCAGTAGAGAAAAGGACTTTGTATCCCCACATCCTTTTAAATCTTGAGATGACATCTGCGGTAATGGTAGTATAGGCATGTCCTATATGTGGGGACGCATTTACATAATAAATTGGTGTAGTTACATAAAAAGTTCCTTCTTTCATAGACTAATTTACCTCTCTATCTTCAAGTTCAGAGGTGAGATATAACTCTACCTCCATAAATTCTTCATCTGTTAATTCTCTAAGTATTCCTCCATCTATCCTCATTATAAATGCGTTTACTGTTTCTCCTTGTGGAGCTAATATTATATACTCTTTATCCTTTATACTAAAGATATCTACTACCTGGAAATTGTTATAATTGCCAAATTCGTCCATCACTTTAATCAACTCCTCCATTTTACCCTCCTTAATTAGATGGAGTTAGATACTCTTAATTTTTTGTTTGTATATTATATCATTTTAATACGCAATGAGTCTATAAAATGTTTGTATTAGAAATCTCTCTTGTATAGTTAAAGTAGAAAAGACATTATTGCCCCAGAAACTACAGGAACACTTAGATTATCATCTATTGGAAATGGAAATACCTCTACTACAGATGCTATAACAGCCCCAGTAACTCCTATCCATAATGGAAGCATATTTAATAGCCACAAAAAGTACGCAGAACTTATTGATATAGAGAGAAACCCTATAAGACCCTCTAGTGTCTTTTTTGATTCTGTATTGAATATAACCGTTTTACCATAGTTTATTCCTACTATTTTTGCCATCATATCTCCAAAGACCAGAAAGCTAAGACTTGCTATCGCTATACTCTCTTTAAATAGTAAAAATGTAAGAAGAACCCCTAATAAGAAAGTAGTTATAGAAGATATTCTCTTTCTTTCCTTTTCTTTATAAACTCTAAAACCCTTTGCTATCTCTTTACTCAAAAGGTCTCCTGCTTTCTTATGTAAAAGTCTTAAAACATCAGCTATAAACGATACAGAGAGCACTACTCCTATTAGAGTTATTAGTGCCCTCTTACCGATACTCATTCCAAGAAAGAAGAAAGACATACCAGCAGGACGTATAAAGATTCTCCATAAAGGGAGATTTTCACTCCTAACAGTAAACATCTTTAGACGTCTCATATTCATAACACTTACCACGAAGATAAAAAGTATGAGCCCTAGAAGTAGAATCAATTCACTAGAGAATTTAAGTAGTAATACAAGAACCAAGGCGAGTATAGGTAAAATGGTAACTGCCAAAAAGTTTTCATCCCATGTAGAACAGTAAATACAAAGAGTAAAGAATGCAAGATAGACCAGAGAATTTATTATGTCTAAAGGTTTGAGTTCTCTCAATGCAACTTTAACTAGGGTGAAGATAAGTATGCCAGTAGCAGTTGCTACCCCTCTTCCGCCCCTGAAACCTAGATAAAATGGAGCTACATGACCCATTATAGCCGATATACCAGATAAGTAGAATATAAGTTCTGTGGAATGAAAGAGTTCCCTAGCTATAAACATAGCCATAAGACCCTTTGTGGTATCATAGAGTCCTGTCAGAATAGCAATATCAAGGCCTACTGTTCTTTTAGCATTTGTAGTGCCAGGATTTCCATCCCCTAATGTCCTTATATCTACACCCTTTATCCATTTAGGAATAAAATATCCAGGGAGTATGGAACCTAGTAGGTAACCTATAATAAGGGGAAGAATCTTATCCATCTTTTATAACTTTCTCTATAAATATCCCTACTAACCTTGGATCAAATTGACTTCCACTACACCTTTTTAATTCTTCAATAGCTTCTTCTAGAGATTTGGACCTTCTATATGGTCTCTCATTTCTCATAGAGACAAATGCATCGACAATAGAGACAACCCTAGAGATAAATGGGATATCTCCACCCTTTAATCCTTGAGGATAACCAGAACCATCCCAGTGTTCATGATGACATAGGATATACTCAGCTATACCTGCTAACTCTGGCGTAGATTGAACTATACGATATCCAGCAGATGTATGACCCTTGATAATATTCCACTCTTCTTCAGAAAGGGCCTCCTTATTCAGAATCTCTTTGGGTACTGTTATCATACCAATATCATGAAGTCTAACAGTAAGTATAAGGTTTTCTAAATCTCTACCTGATAGACTAAGAACTTTTCCGAACTTCTTAGCTAATTCTTCCATCTCTTCAATATGCTTATCTGACTCATAGGTTATCTCACGTAGTTTATCTATTAGAAATCGTATAATAGATTGCCTTATCTTTTTACTTTCTGCCAGTTTTCTTTTATACATATTGTCTTCTGCGTCTTTAATTACTTCTTCTACAGGTTTTTCGGGCTTATACTTTATTGCATATCCTATTGAGACAGAAAGGGGGATAGTGGTAGAGTCAGAAATCTGAAAGTTTTTATAAATTCGCTCAACTATACTATTTAAGACCTCTTCAGTTACATTTGGAAATAGTATAACAAATTCATCTCCTCCCCATCTAGCTATAATATCTTCTCTTCTGCAAGACATCTTTAGTAATTTCCCAGCTTCTATTAAAAGTTTATCTCCATTCTCGTGGCCAAAGACATCATTTACCAGTTTAAGTCCGTTTACATCTCCCATCAAGATACCTAAAGGTAAGGACCTAGGGGTATCTAATCTTCTAAGTTCCTCATAGAAGAACGCTCTGTTATACAATCCGGTAAGAATGTCATGAAAGCTCAAAAATCTCAATCTTTCCTCTAGTTCTTTCTTCTCAGTTATGTCTCTCACATGCTCTACTACACCGACTATGCTTCCATTGTGATTGTGAAGCGGATAGGAATATAATTCTAACCACCCCTTAGTCCCTTCTGGACCAACATATGGAACTATTGCACTACTTAGGGTGTCTTTCTCCATAGCCCTTATAGTAGGACAGAAACTGCAAACTGTATTTCTCTGATGATATACAGAATAACATTTCTTACCCTCTAGAGGAATCATGTGGGAATAAAGTTGATTCATTTTATCGTTTACTTTTAATATATTTAGTTCTCTATCCATTACGCTTAATCCATCCTGAATAGCATTAAATATAGATGATAAGAACTCTTCGTCCCTCTTCAAAGCCAGTTCTATATGTTTTTTCTCTGTTATATCCTGAACAAATCCCTTAAGTATAAGTTCTTCTTCGTCTTTTAGTACAATGGCAGTATCAAAAACCCAACGGATATCTTTATCCTTCCTGATGATCTTATATTCGCTTCTAGCTGTATATTCTGGTATACTTAGTAACTTATCTCTCTCTTCTTCTAACTTAGACAGGTCTTGAGGATGTATCAAATCTTTCCAAGTAATCCTTCCTTCATAAAAGTCCTCTTTAGAATAACCAGTTATCTCCTCCACTCTACCTTCTAAAAATAAGACTTTAGAGGTCTCAACTTCTATCTCGTAGAGAAAACCTTGAAGATTCTCTATAAGTCGCTGAAGCCTCCTATAATTGCTAATAGGCAATTGCTATTCCCCTTTCTCCCTAAAATTTTTATGCCTCTATTTTATAAAAAAAGATAAATCTTTTCAAGTAACTATTTTAAATTAGTATTAGCTAAAGATAACACACCATCTTATCTGCTATTTAACCTAGGTCATCTAAACCTTGAACAATATTTCTAAAGAGTAAATCCTAGAGATCTAGGAGCATATCCCCAGTCCATTAGTCTTTTTGTCAATAATCTGGGGATTGACTTTTACTCTATCTTCTTCTATAATTTTTGTGAAAGTTCAATAATGAGGTATAATAATGGCATCTGTAGGGAACTGTAAAGGTTATATAATGAGGAGGGTGGGATAAATCTATCTGTAAGGGAGGTGATAGGAGAAGTCTACTTGAAGCTTATTAAGGCTTAGTTTTTATAATTTATGTCAAAAATTTAAAGGAGGAGGTGTTATTTTTATGAAAACTTTTCTTAAACTATTTGCAGTTTGTTTACTTGTATTTGGCTTTACTTCTCTCCTTTATGCTCAGGAATATCAGCAGAATCTCCTATTTAACTATGACTTTGGGGCTAGAGATGCTATGGTTGGAACCCCTGCTGCATGGGATGTAGAAGATTTTTCTCAGGTAGATAATAAAATAGTATCTTGGGACGGAGACGTTGGGCGTGCTACTTATGGCTCTCTTAAGATAGCTACATGGGACCCAATAAAGTCAGTAGTAACTTATGCAGAAGTAATAGAGGCAGTTCCAGGCAAAAATCTAACATTCTCTGTATACGTAAAGACTGAGCTGGTAAAGGGAGAAGGAGCAAAGGCGAAGGTCCTATATTTAAAGGGAGACGAAATTATTGGCGAAAAGACAACAGAAGCGGTAAGTGGTACTAACACATGGAAAAAACTATCAATAGCTGACAAACTTCCCGAAGGTATCACTGGTATAAAGGTTGTCTTAGAGTTTAATGGACAAGGCATAGTCTGGTTTGATGATGCCTTGTTATTATTGCAGTAGGAGGTGAAGAGTGATGAACTTGAGAAAGAGTTTAACTGTATTTCTCAGTGTGCTTATCTTAAGTAGCAGTTTCCTAGGTATTGCCTATGCTGAAAAGGTATTTAGATGGCATGGGTCTTGGGGCAATACTTGGGACTTATCATTCCATCAAGGTTTTATATGGGTCCATATGATGGGATTGAGCGAAGGATTAATGAAATGGGACAAGGATATGAAGTTAATAAATGGTATGGCTGAGAGCTATACTATTTCTAAGGACGGGACTGTTTATACCTTTAAGATCCGTAAAGATGCTAGATGGTCTAATGGTGATAAACTTACCGCGCATGACTTTGAGTTTGGTATAAAATACATACTCGACCCTAAAAATGGAAAGGGAAGTTTCTTTGGTGGTGCTTGGTATATAAAGAATGCAAAGGCTTACGCCCAATCTGAAATATCAGATCCAAATCAGGTAGGAATTAAGGTTATAGATGATTATACCCTGCAGATCACTCTAGATGGTCCTCATCCTGACTTTTTAACAACCTGTTCACTACCAACACTCTATCCTATACATAAGGCATCTGTAGAGAAACTTGGTAAAAAGGCATTCGAAGCTGGCAACTTAGTTACAAATGGTCCGTATAGGTTAGTATCTTATACACCTAACGTTGAGTATATCTTAGAAAAGAATCCATACTACTATGATGCTGAAAAGGTAGAGATAGACAAGATAGTTGGTAAACTTGGTGGAGACGCCTTCTTAATGTATAGGAGAAATGAAGTGGACCTTATCAATGTAGGTCCTGCACAGTTACCAGTCATCGAAAAGGACCCTGTAATGAAAAAAGAACTAGTAATATTCCCACAGAGCACAGTTAATCTTGCTTATATCTTAGCTTTTGATCATCCTGCATTTGATGATATAAGAGTGCTAACCGCACTTCAGAAGGCTATAGACAAAGAAAGGATATGTAAGTTTGTCTACAGAGGATTGGCAAAACCAGCCTATAGCTGGGTAACAGACCTAATTCCAGGCTCAACTGCAAATGATCCAGAAGTTATAGAGAAATTTAGATATGATCCAGAGGCAGCAAGAAAACTCTTAGCAGAGGCTGGATACCCTGGAGGAAAAGGATTCCCAACTATACACTTCCTAATCAATCCTGGTCAAGCAACAGACCCCTTAATCTTGGCAGTTAAGTCTGAGTGGGAGAAGAACCTTGGCATAAAGGTAGTTATAGACAATCTAGAGACAGGTGTCTGGAGTGTAAGGATTTGGCAACTTCATGACGAACCAACAATGTCATTCTCTGGAGCTTCTATACTCTATCCGGATCCTGCTGCTCCTCTTACACTTAACTATGTAGAGGGAGCATTAGCAGGAAGTCTAAAGCGTAAAGATGTAGTAGAGTATGTAAAACTAGATATACAAAAGACAGAAGCTCTAAAGGCAGGAGATACAGCAAAAGCAGCTGAACTTACTAAGAAACAAAGAGACATAATTTATAGGAGATCTACACCTGAAGCCAGGAAGATGCTTAGTCTAGTTCAACAGGCACAGAAGACTGCTGACCCAAATAAGAGACTAGAACTCTACAGACAGGCAAATAAGATAAGAGACCTGAATATGTACAGCTATGGATGGAACAGGTCCTTCATACTCATACAGCCTATGGCAGCAAGATTAGTCAGAAGTAACTTTGAAGTTCCATTTAATAAATATCTGGTAGGATTTCCAGTATCCTTTGCTTATATTAGAACTAAGGAGTAGAGTTTAAGTCATATTTCAGGGGGGATATATCCCCCCTGATTTTTATCTAGAAGGAGTGAAAAGATGTCTCTATATATAGTGAAACGCTTAGGTTGGATAGTTTTTAATCTATTAATACTAAGCCTTATAGCTTTTGCTCTAATCAAAAGTGTCCCTGGGAGCTTTTTAGAGCTTCAAATGCTACTTGGACAAGCAGGGACAACAGCTACAGGACTTACCGTCTCTGAGATAGACAAAATTAGAGGGGTAGAGACAGAGATGATGAAAAGGTGGGGCCCAACTGTTCCCCTATGGGAACAGTATATAACATTCATAAAGGGGGTAGTTACTCTGAATATGGGACCTTCCTTTCGCTGGCCCACACAGACAATAGAAGAGATCATTAAGAAGACTTTTCCTGTCTCTTTTACTGTAGCTATACTTGCTATTACTATAGCTGTCCTTATAGGTATACCCTTAGGTATTATTGCCGCTTTAAAGCAGAACAGCTGGATAGACTATATGGTCTCTGCATTAGTTATGATTGTTAGCGCTATACCAAACTATGTCATGGCAGTCTTTGTTATATTCCTCTTCAGTTTCTGGATTCCTATACTGCCTACTTATGGTTGGGGACATCCCAAAAACTATATACTCCCAGTCCTAGCTATGGCTTTTGGACCTATAGGAAGCATAGCAGGATATATGCGCACATCTCTTTTAGACGCCCTAAAGCAGGATTACATCAGGACTGCTTGGGCTAAAGGAGGGAAAGAAAGACACGTTATATTTGGTCATGCAATGAAGAACTCCTTGATACCTTTAGTAACTATTCTTGGTCCTATGATAAGCCATCTAATCCTAGGGACAGTATTCGTTGAGGGTATGTTTGGGGTTCCAGGTATGGGACAGTACTTCTCTCAGGCTGCGAATAGTAGAGATTATCCATTAATGATGGCGCAAACAGTTATATTTGGATTGATACTAATGATTATGAATTTAGTAGTTGATATCATATACTTCTTCTTAGATCCAAGGATCAGAGTATCAAGGAGGTAAGTCTTATGAAAAAAGAAAATAAAAAGAGAATTGGTAGAAGCTATTGGGCTAATATATGGAGGAAATTTAAAAAGAATAAATTGGCTGTATTTGGATTGGTCTTTGTATTTATACTTGTATTTCTTGGGATACTTGCCCCATGGTTAGCACCTTATCCCTACGACGAGGTCCATTATGAAGCGGTTTGGACTCCCCCCAATAGGCAATTCTGGGCGGGGACAGATCAGTTGGGTAGAGATATATTTAGCCGATTATTGTATAGCTTAAGAAATGCAGTGTTTGTAGGTCTTGGTGCACAAGCTTTTATAACATTTATCGGAGTAACTGTGGGTCTTACCGCTGGATTTTATGGGGGGACAATGGATAACATACTTATGAGGATAGTAGACATCATTTATTCTTTTCCCAGCTATCTCTTGAATATAATCTTAGTTTTGGTGCTAGGTAGAGGTTATCTCTCTATATTTATTGCTATCTCTGCTACTGGCTGGGCAGGAATGGCAAGACTTGTAAGAGGTCAAACCCTCTCTGTTAAAAGTAGAGATTTTGTAGAAGCTGCTAGGGCATCAGGAGCAAGTAATACCAGAATTATGTTTAGATATATTCTGCCTAATATAATGGGACCAATAATATATGCTATATTTAGCGGAATACCTGGAGTAATGCTTCTTGAATCTGGATTAAGCTTGATAGGGTTAGGGGTAAGACCACCTATGCCAAGCTGGGGACTTATGATCTCTGAAGCAACAGGGCAATTTTTATATAATCCTTATATGTTATTAGCCCCTGCTGGTATGTTAGTTCTTACCCTTTTAAGTTTTAACTTTGTGGCATTTGGTCTAAGAGATGCCCTTTCTGCTAGGGAATAGGAGGAAGCTATGGAGCCATTACTAAACATTGAAGATTTGAGAGTCTATTTTTATCGACCAGAGGGAGTATTAAGAGCTGTAGATGGACTTTCTTATAAACTTTACAAAGGAGAAGTGCTTGGTATAGTAGGGGAAAGTGGAAGCGGAAAAAGTGTCAGCGTGCTTTCTATATTGAGGCTTCTTCCAGCAAATGGAAGAATAGTAAGCGGTTCTATAATTTTTGATGGCAAGAATATTCTTGAATTATCTAAGGAAGAACTACGAGACTTGAGGGGTAAAGAGATAGGAATTGTATTCCAAGACCCAATGAGTTCACTGAATCCAGTTATTACTGTTGGACAGCAGGTTATGGAACCTTTACTCTGGCATAATCTATGCAGTAAAAATGAAGCCTACGAAAGAGCTAAAGAGATGTTGGGACTAGTAGGAATTCCTCTACCAGAGGAAAGAATGAAAGAATACCCATTCCAGTTTAGTGGTGGAATGAGACAGCGTGTAATGATCGCATTAGCTCTTATATGTAGACCTAAGCTCTTAATAGCAGATGAACCAACAACATCCCTTGATGTAACAATACAGGCACAGATAATACGGTTATTAAAGAGTATGAAAAAGGAATTCGGTATGTCAGTTATACTTATAACACACAACTTGGCTCTAACTACTAACTTCTGTGATAGGCTGATAATAATGTATGCGGGCAATATGATGGAGACGGGAAAGACAAAGGATATACTCAGTAATCCAGCACACCCATATACAAAGTCTCTTTTAGATGCAGTCCCCGATATAGAGGTAGAGAAAGAGCTAGTTCCCATTCCTGGGTCTATTCCAAGTCTTATAGATCCACCGTCTGGATGTAGGTTCCACCCAAGGTGTTCATATACTATGGATATATGTAGAGAAGAGGTTCCTCCTCTGTTTAATATAGATACTGACCACTACTCTGCCTGTTGGTTACATAGGAGGGCATAATGGAGGATAGAGTCCTAGTTTCAGTAAAAAACTTAAAAAAATATTTTTCTAGAGGTAAGGCATTAGTTCATGCGGTAGAGGATGTCTCTTTTGATATAAAAAGAGGAGAGACCCTTGGTCTTGTTGGAGAAAGTGGGTGTGGTAAGTCTACAATAGCAAGGCTTATTATCAGATTAATAAACCCCGATGGTGGTAAAATCATATTCGATGGTGTAGATATAACAAATCTCTCAGAAAAAGCATTAAAGCCGTTTAGGAGACGTATGCAGATAGTTTTTCAGGACCCAGCGTCTTCTTTAAATCCTCAAATGACAGTAGGAACAATCATAAGAGAACAGTTTGCTATACATAATATAGGAACCAAACAGGAACAAGAGAAGTGGGTAGAAGAGCTGTTAGAGAGGGTAGGATTAGACCCCAGTCTCAAAGATGCGTATCCCCATGAGTTTAGTGGTGGACAGCAACAAAGGATATGTATCGCTAGAGCCATAGCCCTTAAAAGTGAGTTTATAGTCTGTGATGAACCGTTATCAGCATTGGATGTCTCTGTTCAGGCTCAGATTATAAAACTCTTAGAAGAACTCCAAAAGGAATTGGGGCTTACCTACCTATTCATATCTCATGACCTTGCCGTTGTAAAGCATCTATCAGACTCTATAGCGGTTATGTATCTTGGGAAACTAGTCGAATATGCAAAGAAGGAAGATCTATTTGATAATCCTCTACATCCCTATACCATTACTCTTCTATCATCTGTACCTAGTATAAAGGGCAAAGAGGAAGAATTAGAACTAAAAGGAGAGCCCCCTAATCCTATAAATCCCCCAAAGGGATGCCCATTTAACCCTAGATGTCCTAACAAGATAGATATATGTGAAAGAGAGATCCCTACACTAGATGAAGTATCAGATGGCCACTTTGTTGCCTGTCATATAGCTTCAGGTAGGAGGTAAGAATTGTTCAAGAAAATTATAGTATTACTCATCTTATTATCTATCATTACTCCATCAGTAAAAGCAAAAGGTTTAGATGAGTTACTCTTTGAATCTCTTATTAAGTATGAGAAATATGTAGGGACAAACGAAGACCCCCAATATGGTTATAAACGATACCAAGGTTATCCTATGTATCTATACACTTTTGGTATGATGTATTACAGACTTTATCTTCTTACAAAAGATGAATACTACAGAAAAAGATTTATAGAGACTGCCGATATTGCCGAGAGGATTAGAAATGAAGATTGGACGTGGTATTATTATGACGGTTCTAAATTTATAGAATCTCCTGTCTCTCTTTATAATCAAGAATTCACAGAGCTTTTCCTCTGTGCCTATGAATTGACAAAAGAACCAAAGTACAGAGAATTTGCTAAGAACACTATTAATGCCCTTCCTGAACTTCTATATTCTGTAAGTTCAACTGCAGTCTATAATTACTTCTTCTATCCATTTATAGCAATAGCGTATTATTTATACCGTACAGGGGAAGACAATAAAGAACTCTTAGAGGCAGGCGAGTTCGCTTATTATATGGCTATGCAAGGGTATAATCCTAATTCAAAGAAGTGGTATTATTCACCCAGTGAGTATATAAGAGATTTCTATGATGGACATAGTGCTCTTTATCAGATGGGTGAAATGGCATCTTTCTTAGAGCATCAAGATGCAGTAAAGACAGTCTTTCCAGAACAGTATGAGTATCTTATGAAAGAATTACCTGGTATGCTAGAAGTGGTAAAGAAATATCAATTACCTTCAGGGGCATATTATTACAACGAAGGGGCACCAGACTGCACCGAATCTTTAGGTGGAGTAATTATATTTTATACTCTCTACGATAGGACATTTAAGACAGACCATAGTGATATCATCAATAAATGCATAAATACAATCCTAAGACGTCAAGCTCCTAATGGGGCTTACTATAAAACAGATGTTGGTAGCCCTATAGAGATATGGTATGGGGATAATATAGGGGTATCTTTACCACTTTATTTCTTGCTAAAAGAAAATATACTGGAGGATAAAATGACCAAAGAATCTAAAGTTATAAAAGAAAGAGATCTAAATGAAATTATTATAGGAGATTATAACCTAGAACTGAGAGATAGTACTGGAAGGCTTGATGCTACTAATCTTATAGAGAGGCTCAAGGATTTAAAGGTAAATACATATGTGTATCTCATATGGCACTCAAGTTATGATTGGGATGATCTATGTAATAATTTTATGCCACTGGCTCAAAAAGAAGGTATAAAGGTAATAGTATATCTAGTTCCACCTTCAGAACCACCTTCGCCCAAGCCATATGAGTATGACTATCTAAAGTGGGCTCAGGCTATAGGCGAGCTATCACAAAAATATCCGAATCTTATGGGCATCGCCATAGATGATTTTAATTATAATACTACATTCTTTACCAAAAATTATCTAAAAGAGGTCAAGGCAAGAGCTATTAGTATAAATCCATCATTAAAGCTCTTTACGGTATCTTACTATAGAGATATTACAGATAAATTTTTAGACCAGTATAGAGATGTAATAGATGGAGTAATCTTCCCATTTAGGAATGAGCCAAATATAGACACAACTACTACCTCTACCTTAGATCCACAGGTAAGAGCTGTAAGAGCAACCTTAGGAGAAGATTTGTCTCTTATTATTATGATATATGCATCAAAGTTGTCTAGTGCACCTGTACCTCCAGATGCTAAATACTTGAAAGAAACAGTAAAAGTCTCTTTAGACCTTGTAAAAGAAGGTGTAGCTGATGGTATCATAACATACTGTTTACCAAAGGTAGATAAGGAAGATGATAGATATAAGGTTGTAAAAGAATTATTCAGCAATTTTAATATAGGAGGTAAATAGTCTATGGGGAAATGGTGGGAAAAACCCCTAAGAATAGTAGATATAGGGCTACCAGAATTCAAATTAGAAAAAATAGAAGAGGCTGTAAAGAGAAAGAAGGACTTACATTTTAACAGTGAACATTTTGGACCATTTGGATATGATGGAGGGGACAGAGGAATATTCTATTTCAAATCTAATGTGGCAGATGTTATCCCTTTAGATATACTTGGAGAATACTTAGAAACTGCCCATAGAGAAGGAATCAAGGTAATAATATATTTCAATGTCCACTGGCTAAGTCCAAAGATGGCTGAAAAGCATAAAGATTGGGTTCAATTTAGAAGAGATGGAAGTATGATAGATGATGTCTATGGATTAGGTATGTCTCCCTGTGTTAATAGCCCTGACTATAGGAGATGGTCGTTTCAGGTAATAAAGGATCTAGCAAAGTATGATATAGACGGGATATTCTTAGATGGTCCTATATTTATTGCCAGCGGATGTTATTGTCAAGCCTGCAGAGAAAAATTTAAGAGGCTCTATGGTAGAGACCTACCCACAAAAGAAGATTGGGAAGACCAAACTTGGAGAGAATTTATAGAATTTAGATATGACAGTATAACCGATTATATGAGAGATGCTTATAATTCTCTAAAAGAGGTAAAGCCTGAAGCCATAATCTATATGAATGGACAAGGACTCTGGCCAAGCTGGCCTAATGGAAGGGATAATAGAAGACTAGCTCCTTATCAAGATATTATTGGGGCAGAAGGTGGTTTTATTGGTGGAGATCTGACTAGGGTACCTCTCTGGAAACCGGCTATGTCAGCAAAACTCTTAGAAACCCAGGCAAATGGAAAGCCAACAGTGATATTTATAGCAGGTAAAAACTGTGGATGGGATCACTATGCATTAACCCCTGAAGAAACAAAACTCCTCTACGCAGATACAATAGCTCACGGAGCATCACCTTGGTATGGAGAGTATTATGCGAATATATTCGACCCCGGAGCAGAGGCAGCGGGAGAAATGAATAAATTTATAGAGGATAACGAAGAATACCTAGAAAAGACAAAATCTGTAGCAAAGGTAGCCTTAATGTGGTCAATAAAGACAGCAGACTACTATAGAGCAACAGTCCCAGTAACAGATTTCACACAGGAGGGGGAAAGACTTACTAGACATATTAAAGCAGGAGACCATTTCAAGGCTTTCAATGGATATTTTGAAGCCCTCACTAGAAGTCATATACAATTTGATGTGCTTGATGAAAAGGGTATTGATGAGAAGATTAAAGGCTACGAAGTCCTTATCCTTCCCAATGTAGCCTGTCTATCGGACCATACTGCAGAGGTAATAAAAGAATGGGTCAAAAATGGCGGTACACTAATAGCAACATTTGAGACATCTTTCTACGATGAATGGGGCAATAAGAGAGCAGAACCAGCATTATCAGAATTACTAGGAGTGAATATAGAAGGAATCGAAGGACCTTGTAATTTAGATTACTTTGAGAAGGGAGAAGGACTATTATTTGAGGGGATATCTACAGCCCTTATCCCTTCACCAAGATTTAGGATTAAATCCCAAGTAAGCAGAGGAAAGATATTATCCCTATATAGAGAAAAGTTTCCTGCTAGATATCAACCTCTACCACCTTTATCAAATCACCCTGCTATTGTAGAGAATAGTTACGGGAATGGAAGAATCTTCTACTTCTGTGGGAATATAGATGAGGCTTACCTTGAATTTCACTTTCCAGAACATAGAAGACTTATGGTAAAGCCAATAGAAATCTTTGGAACTCCATTAATCATAACTGATGCACCAGAAACAGTAGAAGTAAGTATTAGAAATCAGGAAACAAAGAATAGAGTGATGCTACACCTAATTAACTTTACCGGTGAGATGACTCGTCCCATAAATAGGACGATACCTATATACAACATTAAGATTAACCTCCCTTGGATAAAAGAGGCAAAGGAAGTAGTCTTGTTATCCAAGAAAGAAAGACTTACTTATAAAGTAGAAAATGGTCTAAGTTTTACAGTGCCAAAACTAGATATCTATGAAGCTATAGCTATAGAATAATAATTGCTTTAATTGGTAATTTAATAAATCCCAATTCTTAATGGACAGGCAGGATTGCCTGTCCTATCTTTAATAACTAGCCTGCTCCTCCACCTCCTCCGCCACCACCCCCACCACCTCCACCGCCGGAGAATCCACCACCTCCGCCGGAGGAAGGAGAATAATAGGCAGCGGAGCGAACTGCAGAAGAAAAGCTATTTAACATACTGGCAAAAGATGTGATCTCTGCTCCTCTAGCATACGAGTGTAATATTGGAGACCTACTAATATCCTCTGAAACTTCCGGCACAAGTATCTTCATACTCTTTGCAACTTTATCTGCAATCCCCAGAGAGATCCCATATATAAGATACTTCTCCCAGAGTATTATAGACTCCGGAGGCATATTCTTTAACTGACTAAAATCAGAGAGAAATTTCTTTAGATTATTCCATCTTTTATAGTGCAAGGCTCCCACTTCTGTTCTCTTACTAAATCCCGGCTTAAAGATGGCAGTTATGATAATACCTAGGATTCCACTTATAAGTAGCCCAATACTAGCCCCAATAAGAGGATCCCATACTGCTGAGTAGACCTTTCCCGATTTAAAGAGAATTATATAGAATATTAGAAGAAACAAACCTATACCAGAGAATGAAGCTGATATCTTTGAAGCCAGTTTAAACCCTTTTTCATCAAAAAATCCAAGCTCTTGGACCTTATTCTTTACCGAGTTTGCCCATTGTTTGTATACCCTTTGGAATTTTAGTGGGTCTTGCTCTATATGTCTCTTTAGGACAGAGAAGAGAAAACCTTCTTCTTTCCAAGTTATCCCATCTAGAAACTCCAAGACATATATCTCGAAAGGCTCTAACTTACTCCTGTCTTTATCTTTTCTCAATGAGAGTAAATAATCATCTCCAACAGGAGTCATATCTATATATCCCTTGTGGACAAGGTCTAATAGAGTTGCTGTAAAGTCCTTTGGGTCCGGAGCCATTGACCTTAGGTTCATAAGGGCTCCTACCACAGCTGGTGGATAGTCGTATGGGATTTCTCTCTCATAGATAGCCTGATAATTAACCCTTGGTTCTCTACCATATATAAAGTAGAGATATATTAAGATTACAATCATCGAAAGGAAGATCCCCAAGGCACCGATAATAGCAATTGAAAGGTAAAGATTTTCTCTTTCCGTTTCTCTTGTAAAACGTTCTTCCTCTCTGAGTATACTCTCTAGCATACTCCTATTGATCCTATTAGCCCCATCGTAGGAAGATAAAACCGTTGTTGGAAAGAGAGCCCTAATCTCAACCCACTGATGAGCAGGGACATCTTCCGTCTCCAGAGTAAATCCATTAAGAGTATCTAAGATATCAACTCTTCCAGGAAGTCTCGGATGTCCCCATACATATAATAAACTTCTAGATAAGGCAGGCTTAGGCAGAAAGACATTTGCTGTCAGTTTTCCTACCTTTACATCCCAGCCTTCGGGCCAAACCTTCCAATAGAGTTCTGCAATATCATCGTAAACCTTAAGAGCTCTTCTCATCTTGTATGATAGCTTGAATATCCTATCTTCATTCTCGGCAGAAAAACTCCATCTTACCCTAACAACATTACCTCTAGACTCAACGGAAAATGGCTCAGTCGCAGAGATCTCTTCCACTATTACCCCTGTAGTAGGTATATCAACATAGGCATATGAAAATTTGCCACTAAAAGAAAACCTAAGGGAGTAATTCCATTTGAGACTCCCATCATCAAGGACGTCTATTCTACAATCTACCTGTGGAAGCCAATAACTCTTTGCATAAGCCAAAGATGTGATAAGGAACAAAATTATAAAAAGTAATACCCTTAACCAAGGTAACCTCTCTTTCATTATTCACCTCACACCAATATAAGATTTATTCCTAATTTTCTGATCTCCTCAGCTATTCCTTCATCTAAATCTTTATCAGTAATTATTGTATTAACCCTTTCTAATGGGGCAACAGCTGCATATTCTACCCTTCCAAATTTACTAGAATCAGCAACCAGTATTACCTCTTTCGCACTATTCAGCATTACCTGTTTTAGATGTGCTATCTGTATATTTATCTCGGTAAGACCCTTTTCTATATCTGCACCATGTATGGCTAGGAAGAACTTATTTGCATTTATCTTTGTGAAAAACTCCTCTGTCTGAGGTCCATAGAGAGAATATCCTATAGGATTAAATATACCACCCGGCATTATTACAGTTATTCCTTCCTTACCACCCAATTCTGCAGTAACCTTTAGAGATGGTGTAATTACTGTAAGGTTCTTCATATCCTTTATATTTCTTGCTATATGTGGAGTAGTGCTCCCAGAATCGATAATTACAGTTTCTCCATCTTTTATAAGTTTTGCCGCTTCTATCCCTATCTTTCTCTTTTGGACTACATGTTCCCTAGCCCTTTTAGCAAAGTCTATATCTAATATAGATTCTCTATTTAGTGTAGCCGAACCATGTTCTTTTATAATTAATCCTTCCTCTTGGAGCTTAAAGAGGTCATGTCTTATAGTTTCTCTACTAACATTAAAGAGTTTACAGAGGGTAGAAACTCTAACACTATTATTCTCTATAAGTAACTCTAAGATTTTTTCTCTTCTCTCCCTAGATGTAGGTCTTGCCATTTTTCATCTCCTTTCTAATTTTATCCTCTATTTTATCACAATCTTGCAGTTTTTGGTATAATATATATTAGAAAGTTGTCCTAACTTATGTTTTGATTCTTACTGCCAAGAAGAGGTGATAGGTTATGGTGGTAAAAGATATCGTTAATGGCAATACTCCAGAGGCATTACCTTTGTCCAAGATTAGAGAAAGTATACCTAAACTTTTTGGAATTCCTTCTGGCATTCCCGGATTAGATGAACTTTTCTTTACCTTTGAATATGATGGGGACGAACCTAAGAAAGTTCCTCTTGGTGGATTTCCTTCTTCTGCAGTAATACATATAACAGGGGTTCCTGATACAGGAAAGTCACTTATGGGTGAACAGTTTGCATTATCTCAGGCTAATAGAGGTTATAATGTGCTCTTTGTAAGCGTAGAGATACCTACACCTTTCCTTGCCCAAAGCCTAAAAGAAAGGGCTAGGGCTTTGAGGATAGATTGGGATGAGATAGAAGATAGGATCTTTGTCTTAGATGTGACAAAGTATCCAGAGTTAAGGGATAATATAGTAAAGCTCGATAGAGTTATAAGTGAAACTATCGAGAATAACAATATAAAATCAACAATTGTTGATTCCATTACCGGTCTTTATGAAGGTAAAGAGATGTTAGCTAGGACTATTGTGAGAAAATTATACGAAGTTATGAAGAGATACTATCAGACATCAATATTTATCTCTCAAAAGAGGAGTAGTCACGAAGAAGAATCTGCAGAGGCTGCAGGTGGTTATGCTGTTCCTCATATCCTAGACTGTACAATAGTCTTATCTAAAATGGTCCTTTCAAGTAAGGCATTAGCAAATCTCTATAATAGACCATTAGGAGATACAATACACACCTTAAGAATAGATGGCTGTAGGATGTGCGGACATGACAGAAGGACACATTTAATTGAGATAGATGAGCAAGGTATAGTGAAAGTAGTAAGTCCTATTGAAGCTCTTGTAAGGAGGTGATGTTATGAAGGAAGTAACTCTCAAAAATGTAAATGTTCCATCTGCAGAAGAGTTGTCTATGAAAGTTTTCAATAAGGCAATAGAGATATTAGGAGGACCTAAAAGGTTAATTGCTTATAGGAAGCTCACTTGGGTAACTTCACTATTTGAATCGGCAATGGTCATAGTATTGAAAGAGGTATTTAACAAGACAACAGACGAGATAGCCCAGGAGCTTGGAATAGCAACAGCTACAGTTAGAAACATACTAAGGGCAGAACCAGAGAAAGTTTTAGAGTATCTTGAGAAGAGAATGCAAGAGGAGACAACAGAGGAAGAGAATGTCCATATAGCTGGAGGATTAGCCAAGAAGGCTTTTGAGGAAGTTAAGGGAGAGCTAGGGACTTGATCCCTAGCTCTTATTTTATAACATTCTGAGGACTTTCTCCTTTTCTTTTCAAATACAGCCAAGATGCCCTATACTATTATAGAGAGCTACAAAGTCTATTTACTTGACTTACACTTTAAAAAGTTGTATTCTCTTAAGTAGAGAATTAATTATATTAGAAGGGAGGAATTTTTATGAAAAAAGTTTTAAGAGCTAGGGAAGGTTTCACATTAATTGAGCTTATGATCGTCATAGCGGTCATAGGCATCCTGGCAGCTGTTTTAATACCTTATACATTTAGGGCTCAGGAAAGGGCGAGAGAGACTGGTGTAGTGAATGCTGCCCGTGCAATACAGACCGGATTAGAGATGTATGCATCAAATCGGGTCAGTGCTCCTTGGTATCCAATTAAGGTAGATGAAATAACATCGACTAGTAATACAGGCCTTGCAGGATTAGTTTCGCCAGCGCCTAAAAATCCATTTAACGGGAAGGACTATTTATTGAATATTACAGCAACAGGTGGAGGTACTAGTACTTCTTTTTATTTAGGCGTAACTAATGCCGGTACTGCGACAGTTGAAGCTGGTGTAATCCTATACCAAACCGATGGCAATTCTTATACACTAACACTTTATGGTGCTAATCCTACTGCTGGGCCAATGCCTCAGACTATTGCTGGCGGACGTTAATTCTCTTTCCTTTCTTAGGGGGCTCTTGTGAGCCCCCTTTATTTTTTATACCCAATGAAATTGTTTCAAAATCCCTAGAATTTATAAAAATTCGAACCCTAACAATATACGCTCTCAATTAGTAGATAGAAAATTCATATATTTGTCTGATAATATTATAATATATTGACAAGATGATATTACGGTATTATAATAAGAACAAACTATAGTAACTATGGAGGTAATATGAGAGAAATAAAGAGAGAGACTATAGCAGAACAGATAGCAGAGAGATTAAAGGAATATATCCTTGAAAGAGGTTTAAAGCCTGGTGATAGACTTCCTACTGAGACAGAATTGATGAAAATTTTTGGTGTAAGTCGTTCTTCGGTAAGGGAAGCAATAAAAGCCCTTCAGTTAAGTGGACTAATAGAGGTAAAGCCGCGTAGAGGGGCTGTGGTTGGTAATTTTGATTTAAAGCCAATCTTTGATAATCTTACATATAGCTTATCTCTTGTAACGGACGTAGAGATATTCTTAGAGCTTTTAGAGGCTAGAAAAGCTTTAGAAATAGCCTGTTTACCAATAATAGTAGAAAAAATTGATGAGGAGCATTTAGAAAAGCTTGAACACTGGCTAAATAAGATGTTCAATTCTACCTCTATAGATGAGCATAGAAATTATGATATGCTTTTTCATCAGACTTTAATTGAGGCTACTCACAACAGATTTTTAACTCAGATGGAAGTTCTTATCTTTAAATTCTTCCAGAAACTTTATGAACTTTTTCCTCATCGAAGCGGAATAATTTCTTTAAATGAACACAAAGCAATATATGAAGCTTGCAAGAATAGGGATCTTGAAGGACTGCAAAAGATAATGAATATTCATCTGAGTAGATACTATGAAGAAGTAAAAGTGAAGATAGATGAAAACAAAAAATTATAGATGGAGGTGTTTAAATAATGCGTAAGTTTTTGGTGTTATTGTTATTGTCAACGTTTTTAGTTACAGTATTTTTTAGTGAATCTTTTTCTGCCCAACAGAAAATTGTTCCAAGAGGACAGTATAATCTTACAGACTATCAAAAGATTTCAGGTAAAAAGATCACCACATTTAAAGAAGCTCCTCAGCTGGTAGACCTAGTAAAACAGGGAAAGCTTCCTCCAGTAGAGCAGAGGATTCCTAAAAATCCAGCTGTCGTAGAACCACAAGAAGAGATTGGACAGTATGGTGGAACTTGGCGTAGGTATGGTCATTTAGACTGGGCAGCCTATGGCTATATAACTTATGAGCCACTAGTTCGATGGGGTCCAGATTTAGTTACTCTAGAACCTAATATAGCGGAGAAGTGGAAGGTCTCTAAAGATGGTAAGACATTTACATTCTATATCCGTAAGGGTATAAGATGGTCTGATGGAGAACCCTTTACTGCAGATGACATTATGTTTTGGTATGAAGATATTATTCTCAATAAAGAGCTTACCCCAAGGGCTCCTACATGGCTTATGATCGGAGGAGAGATAGCTAAGTTTAAGAAGATTGATGATTATACAGTAGAGATAAGCTTTGTAGCTCCATATGGACTATTTTTACAGGAGCTTGGATACAAAGGTAGAGAACCATTTGCCCCAAAGCATTACTTGAAAGAATTTCACCCCAAGTATACTTCAAAAGAGAAGCTTGAATCTATGGCTAAAGAAGCTGGATTCCAATTCTGGTACCAGCTCTTTGGACAGAAGAATAACGTTTACACTAATCCAGATCTACCTGTAGTATATCCTTGGAAAGTTACAAAGCCTTGGGGAGCAGAAGGTATAACCGCTGAGAGGAATCCTTTCTATTGGAAGATTGATCCTGCTGGCAATCAACTTCCATACTTAGACAGAGTAGTGGTATATTATACCTCAGATTGGAAGATGGCTTATTTGAGAATAATAAGTGAAAAGGCTATGCCTGATGCTTCAGATATGCAGGCTGTTGGTAGTGACATCTCCGATTACTCTCTATATATGGAGAATAGAGAAAAGGGTGGTTATAGGGTAATACTTTATCCAGGGAGTTTTCCTACTGAGCCAGCTATGATGTTTAATCAAAATGCTAAAGACCCCGCTCTAAGAAGTATATTTAGAAATGTCAAATTTAGACAGGCTATGTCTTTGGCTATAAATAGAGATGAGATAAATAAACTCCTATACCTTGGTCTAGCTGAGCCCTTACAGGCTACAATAGTAAAGACATCTCCTTTTTATAAAGAAGAATTTGCCAAAGCTTATGCCGAATATGACCCTGCTAGGGCTAATAAATTACTAGATGATATTGGACTTAAAAAGGGTCCTGATGGCTGGAGATTACGTCCAGATGGAAAGAGATTGGAAATAACTATAGAAACGAGACAACCTCTACCCTGGCCCGATGTAGCAGAGATGGTAGCAAAATACTGGAATAATGTGGGAGTCAAGACTGCTGTTAAAGTAGAGGAGACAAGCCTTTGGTCAGCTAGGGTAAACGCGGGTGAGCATGAGGTTGTTACCCAAGGATTCTTCTGTCATCCACTATTAGTTGGTAGTAGTAGCTTTAACCTAACTGGCTGGCCTGCCTGGGCTCCAGAATGGGCACTTTGGTATACTAGCGGTGGAAAATCTGGAGAGAAACCAGTTGAAGATGTCATTAAGATACTAAACCTCTGGGAAAAGTATAAGGCTACCGTAAATCCAGTTCACAGAAATAGACTTGGAGAGGAGATTATGAGAATTCACGCAAAGAATCTCTGGATTATTAGCGCTGCTGGAAGGCATATGCCAATTGCTTGTATAGCTAAGAATAACTTTAGAAATGTTCCTCCTAGCGGAAGCACCGCTTATCTAACCCCTGCGGTAGAAGGTTTCTTACATCCTGAACAGTTCTTTATAAAGAAGTAGCTGTTATCCTATAAGATTTTCATGGGCTAGGGACATATCCCTAGCCCTTTAAATATGAAAGGAGGAAATATGAAAGGACTTGAAGGAGTTTTCACTGCGCTAATTACACCATTTGACGAAACCGATAATATAAATGAGAATTCTTTAAGAAAGATTATAAGGTATAGCTTAGATAATGGGGTTTCTGGATTTTACGTCTGCGGTTCTACAGGAGAATGGCCTCTACTTACATTAGAAGAGAGAAAAAGAACATTAGAGATAGTAAAGGATGAGGTCAGAGATAAGGCTTCAATAATTGTAAATGTTGGGTGTATAAGTACTAAGTTTTCAATAGAGTTAGCAAAACATGCAGAAGAAATTGGGGTCTCTGCTATATCTTCATTCCCTCCAATATATTACAAATTTTCTCTAGATGAAATAAAGAGATATTATTTTGATATTGCCGAAAGTACTAGTATACCATTAGTTATTTATTACATTCCATCTTTTACCAATATAGAGATGTCTATAGATTACTTACTAGACCTCTTATCTCATAAAAATATAATTGGAGTGAAATATACTTCAATGGATCTGTTTATGTTAGAGAGGATAAAGACCTTAAGTGGCAAAATAGTCTTTAACGGTTTTGATGAAGTCTTCTTGGCAGGATTAACCTTAGGAGCCGATGGTATGATAGGAAGCACCTGTAATTTTATCCCAGATATAATAGTCTCTATATATAACTCTTTTAGATTAGGGGATTTAAAAACAGCTTATATCTATCAACAGAAACTAAATAGGATAATTAAAGATATATTGGGGTTTGGAGTTATTCCAGCTATAAAAGAGATCCTGAATATCGCTGGATTTGAAAGTGGAAAGCCTAGGAAACCATTTAGACACTTAGATATAGAGGAGAGAAACAAGCTATTATCTCTAATAAAAAAGTGGGATATAAAACTTTTCTCTTAGCACTTTTATTAATCTCTATACTGAACTTAAATTTATCGGAGGGTAAAATTATGAATAATTTAGAGAGAATAGATCTATTTGTCTCTGGAGAGGGTGGATATAATTCTTATAGGATACCTGCCATACTGATATCTAATAAGGGCACTATTCTTGTATTCTGTGAGGGAAGAAAACATAGTGTATCAGATACTGGAGATATTGATATAATTCTGAGAAGAAGCACAGATGGTGGAAAGACTTGGGAAGAGCCTCAAGTTATAGCAGATGCAGGGAAAGACGTTTTTGGAAATCCAGCTCCAGTATTAGACAAAAAGACAGGGACAATATATCTTTTTCTAACATGGAACTTGGCAGAAAAGGGGGAGAAATTTATCATTACAGAATCAGCACCTCGTACAGTCTGGCTTACAAAGAGTACAGATGAAGGAAAGTCATGGAGCAAACTTATAGAGATTACTAAATCTGTAAAAAAAGAAGACTGGACATGGTATGCTACAGGACCAGGGCATGGAATCCAGTTAGAAAACGGTAGGTTAATCATACCCTGCGATCACGCAGTAAAGCTGTCGCCGTGGGAATTTTTTGACCCTAACAAACACTATTACTCTCACATTATATATAGTGATAATGGAATAGACTGGCATATTGGAGGAGCTGTCCCTAGGGGAGGGACAAATGAATGTCAGATAGCCGAATTGTCAGATGGTTCTTTATACCTAAGTATGAGAAATTATGATGGCTCTTATAGAAGGGCTTACTCAATAAGTGTGGACAATGGATTAACTTGGAATGAAGTAAAAATAGACGAAACACTAGTTGACCCTGTATGCCAAGCAAGTATAATCTCCGATCCCAAGAAAGGCATAGTAGCTTTCTGTAATCCTGCAGGTATAAAGAGAGAAAATCTAACATTAAGAGTAAGTTATGACGATTGTAAGACTTGGGCTAAGAGCATTACGGTTTATAAAGGTCCAAGTGCCTACTCTGACTTAGCAATCTTAGGTGATACAATCTTCTGCGTATATGAAAATGGAGATAAGACAGCTTATGAAAGGATTTCTCTTACTAGGCTGAAACTATCTGATCTGTAGGGTATTGCTTGATAATTTTATGATATAATTTTTTAGACTAAGATTTATAAAAGGGGGAGGTGCTCTATGCAGTATAGAACATTTGGGCGTACTGGACTTAAGGTATCTGAGATAGGCTTTGGTTGTTGGGGAATAGGTGGAGGATGGGGCTCTAGAGATGATGAAGAGGCTAAAAGGGCTCTTTTAAGAGCATTTGATCTTGGTGTAAATTTTTATGATACTGCCTTAGGGTATGGGAATGGACATAGTGAAGAACTATTAGGAGAAGTCTTTTCTAAAGTTAGAGATAAAGTAATTATTGCAACCAAGATTCCACCTAAAACTTATAGATGGCCTGTTCTACCTACAGAACCTATAACTGATACCTTTCCTAAAGACTGGGTAATAAAATGTACGGAGGAGAGTCTAAGGCATCTAAAGACAGATTATATAGATATACAGCAACTGCATGCTTGGACAGATGCGTATAATGAACAATTAGATTGGTATGAAGGTTTGATGAAGCTGAAAGAACAAGGTAAGGTCAGGTTCTTTGGGGTATCAAGTAATGATTGGGACCCTTATGGTCCAGTCAATCTTATAAAGTCGGGTCGTATTGATTCGGTTCAGGTTATTTATAATATCTTTGAACAGAGGCCTGAAGAGGAACTTCTTCCTGCCGCTTTAGAAAATAATGTTGGCATTATAGTACGAGTTCCATTCGAAGAAGGCTTACTTACAGGAAAGATAACGCCTGATTATAAATTTGAAGAGAACGATTGGAGATCCAAATGGCTTACTCCTGAAAGAATAAAGGAAGCTTATGAAAGGGTGGAAAGATTAAAGGCATTTTTAAGTGAAGATGTACCGGACCTACCCACATTGGCTTTAAAGTTTGTGCTTTCTCACCCGGCAGTATCAACAGTTATACCTGGTATGAGAAAGGTTACCCATGTAGAAAGTAATATTAAAGCCTCTGATGGAAAACTTCTGTCTCAAGATATATTGAAAGAACTAAAAAAATTTGCTTTTGTACATGGCTGGAAATATCCTTGGAGTCAGGCTTAGACAGGGAAATCGAATTCTACTTGAAAATCTTCTAAACTTGTGATATTTTTTTAGAGAAAATATTTTTTAAAATAAAAAATTTTTAGAGAGAGGTGATTGGTATATGAAATATCTCAGAATCTTAGCTCTCCTATTATTAGTAGCCCTTATAGGCTTAGGGGCTAATGGAGGATGTGGATGCCCTGGACCTGCTGTAGGGATGGGTAGAATTACTGGTTATGTAGCCAGTTCTGTCTTAGTAACTACTAGAATTCCAGGAGCTACTGTCACAGCAGTAGGTGGTGGAAAGACTTATACTACAGTTACAGATGAGCAAGGTAATTATACCCTTATAGTTCCAGCAGGGACATATGACGTTTCAGCTAGTAAAGAGACCTTCAATACTAAGACCGAGAATGGAGTCTCTGTAACTGCAGATGCTACAAAGACAGTGAATTTCTCGCTTACTACAGGAGCTGGAGGAACTACCGAGATAAGTATACGTAATATGGAAATTATCACTATTACTCATCCTAGCCAGTTCGATATAAGGAGCATAAAGTTAGATAGAAATCTTAGACCAGATATTGAGAGCATATTAAAGTCATACCCCTCTAATATTAGGTCTGATGAATTTGACTATAGGTCAGCCTTTATTATCTTGGCTGAGTTTAACCCATCTCCTCCATCAGGAGCTCAAGGGTCAAGGATCTACGTCGGAACTACACCGAATGGACCGTTTATACTTAAGAGTTTAGGACCCGGGGTGATTACATCTATGCCCGTAAGTTCTGCATTTAACTCCATAGACACATTAGCCCCTAATACTACTTATTATATCTATCCTTCTTTGTACGGGACTTGGGGGGAGAACATAGCAGAGGAATATCTAGAAGTTTACACTCCAGATGAGCTAGTTCTAATTAATCCAGAAAATAACGCAGTAGTATTTACCGGTGAAGAGGTAACATTTGAATGGACCGACCTCTATGCAGGAGGAGGATGGACTTATGATGGAGAGGTAAGGACTGAGACGGGAGAATATGCTGGAAGTTTTTCTACAACTGATACCTCTTATACTACTACTGTATCCCCAGAAACTGAACCCGGTAACTATCTATGGAGAGTTATAGGTCGTAGGTATCCTGGAGGGTATCCAGTAAATTTGTCTAGACCAGACGGCACTCCTATGTATCTAGAGATCTCTATCTCTTATCCACGTAAGATTACAATAGCACAACCAGTCAATTAATCTGTAATAAGGCTAGGGGAAATAAACACTTCCTCTAGCCTTATTATTTGAGAGTAAAGAGTTTGCTACCTACTTTCTAATCAATTGGGAGGATTTCTCCATAAGAGAAATCAAGAGTATATTCGAATGGAACACGAAATGTTATAAATACATAAACTTTATCTTTACTCTTTAGATGCTTATCTCCTCTATACTCCACTAATTTATGAGCTTTAAACCCTGGTGATATTTCAAAGAAAAAATTTTCTTTTTGATAACTCAGCTTACCCTCTTCTAACAGATATACATCTTCTTTTAATCTTGTTACTTTCCCTTCAAATTTAATTTCCCCCTCTTTGGGAAGTGCTATTTCTATTGCTGTAAGAACATCTTTACATCCCTTACTCTTTATACAAAGCTTTGCCTTATTCAGATCTTCTGGAATCAAAGTTAGACTAGTATTAATTTCCTGCAGTTTTATCCATTTTCTTAGAGAGTGATTCATCTTATCCCATTGGACTTCCTTTCCTCTTTCTTCCTCTGGAAGAAGGTCCGTATAACCCCAAATAATCTTCTGAGTTAGGCTATAAGCATTTCCATATCTTTCTAAAGATGAACCAACAAATGGACCTTTTCCAAAGAACGATGTAAGATAACGAAATCTTATATCCACATCATTAAGAGTTATTACTAGAAATTCATCACTATCTCTTGTAAATGTAAGGCTATTTCTATTCGAATTTATCCTGACTATTCCACTATCTTCAAAATAGAACACACCAGACCTTGGAAGTGGATTTCTCTCTATAGATTCATCTTTGAATTCGGGATAGAAGAGAAAGAGATGTAAAGGGTTAAATCCTTTTCCTAATCTATTCAAGTTGCCATTAAAGATAATATCGCTTGCATATGCATATATACCATTCTTCTTTAGAATACTCATCTTTTTAAACAGATAATAGTAACGGACATCGGCAGGCATCCTAATACCTCTATCTTGCCTGAGTGAAAATGTATTTAGGAGTGTTCCGTCTAGTTCTAAAAAATAAGTAGCAAAGTCTAGGACTCTTTCAGTATAATTCATAAGTTCAGGTATCTCTAAATCCTCTGCTAGCCATAGCATAGCTGTACCACATATTGGATTATAAACACCAAGACTTCTCTCATAGAAGAGCCCATCTCTATTGCAGTCTATCCCTTCTTCTAGGTATTCTTTGGCAATCAGCTTACATTCATCATCTTCAAATAGAGTTCCTAACCTTGCTAATGCAGATGCCTGAACCCATCTATGATTCGGAGTATGAAAGCCTCCACTTTTCAACGCCGGAATAGTCTTTTTTAGGAAGTGTTCTAAGAGAAAAAGCATATCCTTTTCTATCCCCATCCTTCTTAGATATTCAACCCAAGGGGCATAGACCCATACTCTAAAAGAGGTATCTGGTGGAGAATAAAAGTTAGTTTCATATAGGTCTATTGTGCCATCTTCATGCTGGTTCCTTACCAAGAATTCAAGAGCCCTAATTACCCTCTCCCTTAATCCCTTAGAGAGATAAAATTTAGAATCAGGGCAGAAGTATACGCTTAACAGATCATTTATCCCATAGTCCGAGTCTGCTAGCCCTAAAGTTGGCTTTTCTATCCCCCCATAGTCAAAACGCTTAGGGTCCTCGACTTGTCTTGCGAGGACCCTAAGGATAGATTCATCCATTGCCTTTACAGTTTTAGTATAATGCTCTAAAGACATTTTTATACCTCTAATAGCTTCTCTGCTATCCTTTTGCCCATCTCTACAGTGGAGGCATTTCCTCCTAGGTCATAGGTGACATATTTACCTTCTTTTATAGTCTCTGCTACCGCTTTTACTATTCGTCTCTCCCACTCTTTTTCTCCAAGATATCCTAACATCATTGCAGCAGCTAATAGGACTGCTGTAGGATTTACTTTATACTGTCCCTTATACTTCGGAGCAGACCCATGAACAGCCTCAAAAACTGCATAGTCCTCACCAATATTTGCTCCAGGAGCTAGTCCTAATCCACCAACAAGACCAGCACAGAGGTCGGACAGTATGTCACCAAATAGGTTAGTAGTGACTATTACATCGAAGTTCTCTGGGTTTTTTACCAACTGCATAGCCATATTGTCAACTATCCTATCTTCAAACTCTATATCTGGAAAGTCTTTAGCTACTTCTCTAGCAATATCCAAGAAGAGTCCGTCAGTAAACTTCATTATATTTGCCTTATGAACAGCTGTTACCTTTTTTCTATTATTCTCTCTTGCATAATTAAATGCAAATCTAATAATCCTTTCGCTTGCCTTCTTCGTAATAATTCTGATACTTTCTGCACAAGTTTTATCTTCGTCTACATAGTGCTCCACACCTGCATAGAGGTCCTCTGTATTCTCCCTTACTACAACAAGGTCTATATTATTGTATCTGCTAGGAACACCTTCAAAAGATTTGACAGGTCTTACGTTAGCAAAAAGTCTAAGTTCTTGCCTTAAGGCAACATTTACGCTCCTAAACCCTGTTCCTACCGGAGTAGTTATTGGACCTTTTAGAGCTACCTTATTTCTCTTTATGCTCTCTATAGTCTCTTCGGGTATTGGGGTTCCGTATTTTTCTAAAGCCTCCTCACCTGCAATACACTCCTCCCATTCTATATCTAGTCCTGTATTATTCAGGACTAGCATAACTGCTTCCATAATCTCCGGTCCTGTCCCATCTCCTCTTATAAGTGAAATCCTATACTTACTCAATTGAGAAACCTCCGTATTTTTTAAAGTGTTCTACTAATCCACCATCCTGTAATAATTTCATCATGAATGGGGGAAGAGGATTTATCTTAATTTGAAAGCCCTTAGTTATATCTTTAACAATTCCTTCCTCTAAATTTATCTCTAATTCATCTCCATCTTCTATGTTTGATGTATCGCATTCTACTAGAGGTAATCCATTATTTATAGCATTTCTATAGAATATCCTTGCAAATGAGCTTGCTACTACTGCACTTAGTCCAGCATTTTTAATTACTAGAGGTGCTTGTTCTCTACTAGACCCACAACCAAAGTTCTTTCCTGCAACTATGATGTCTCCTGGTTTTATCTTCTTGATAAAATCAGGCTCTATATCTTCAAATATATGCTGAGCCAACTCTTTCATATCTAATGTCTTAAACTTATACTTCCCTGAGATTATATAATCAGTATTTATATCATCTCCTAATTTATGGGCAAAACCTCGGATAATCATAGATACCTCCTTGGATCAGTTATTTTCCCCGTAAGACAAGAGGCTGCAACAGTTGCTGGAGATGCTAGATATATAAATGCCTTGTTATTACCCATTCTTCCTTTAAAGTTTCTGTTAGCAGTAGAGATTACATTTTCTCCGTCAGAAGGAACACCAGCATGTGTCCCAACGCACGGACCACATCCGGGAGGAATTACTGTTGCACCTGCATTGATTAAGGTCTCTATAATGCCACGTTTCATTGCCTCTAGATATATACTCTTTGATGCACAACCTACTATAAGTCTAACCTTTGGATCTATCTGTTTTCCTTCAAGTATCTTAGTAGCTATCTCTAAGTCTTCTAATCTTCCATTAGTGCAGGTTCCAATAAAACCTTGATGTATAGGGACTTCGCCTACCTCACTAATATTTTTCACACTATCTACTCTGTGAGGCAAGGCAATCTGCGGTTCTAATTTACTTACATCAATCTCTATAGTCGATTCATATTTTGCCTGCGGGTCTATTGATAAGTCCTTAACCGTTTCTCTACCATGCTCTCTCAGCCATACTCTTGTCTTTTCATCTACGGGGAATATACCAGCCTTTGCTCCCACCTCTACTGCCATATTAGATATAGTAAATCTAGCATCAACACTTAACTGATCTATTACTTCTCCATCAAACTCTAAAGCCTTATAAGTAGCCCCGTCCGCACCTATAAGCCTTGCTAGATGTAAGACTATATCTTTGGAATAAACTCCAGTTGGAAGTTTGCCAGAAAGGATTACCCTTATAGATGCTGGTATCTTAAACCATAACTTACCTGAGAGCATAACTGCAGCAAGCTCACTAGAACCTATACCTGTAGAGAATGCACCGACTGCGCCATAGGTACAGGTATGAGAGTCTGCTCCTACTATAATGTCGTAAGGACCTGCAAAACCATACTCAGGGATAAGTTGATGACATATACCACTGCCAATATCAAAGAGCCTTACTCCTTGTTCATAGGCAAAGTCTCTCATTAGCTTATGGAGATTAGAGAATCCTTCATTTGGACTGGGAGCTCCGTGGTCAATTACTAGTGCAATCTTATCTGGCTTTAAGACCTTTTTCCCTCCCATCTCATAGAATTTCTGTATTGCAAGGGGAGATGTCCCATCCTGCCCCATAGCGAAATCTACATCTACTACAACTACCTCTCCTATTTTTGGTTCTCTTCCTAGGTGTGATTCAAATATTTTCTCTGTAAGGGTCTTATGAGACATTTTCCTTTTCCTTTAGGTAATCTTGGTATAGTATCATAAGTTCTTTATCGAATAAGGGCCTTTTGAGTTCTACCGCAAGGGCTCTCACTCTAGGGAGAAGTTCATTGGCAATTTCAGAGGAGATTTCTATTCCATACTCTTGGAACTTCTTGATAATTGCATGGCTTCCAGAGTGTTTGCCTATTACTATCTGTCTTTCTAGTCCAACATCTTCTGGATTAAATACTTCATAGGTCCTAGTATACTTTAATACACCATCAGCATGAATTCCGGATTCATGAGCAAAGACATTAGTCCCAACTATTGCCTTACTAGGTGGTAAGGGTCTAGCTGATGCCCTAGCAACATACTCACAGAGTTCTCTAAATCTCTCCGTCTTTATACCTAGGTCTATACCCCACAGATACTTTAGAGCCATAATTACTTCCTCTAAGGCAGCATTCCCTGCCCTTTCTCCTAGACCGTTAACTGTAACTCCAGCAAATTCTGCTCCTGCCTTTATACCTGCTAATGTATTTGCTGTTGCCATACCAAAATCATTATGAGTATGCATCTCTATAGGGATGTCAACCTTCTCTTTTAAAGTCTTTATAGTTTCATACATCTTGAATGGATCCATAATACCTACTGTATCACAATAACGTAGTCTATCTGCTCCAGCCTGCTTTGCTATTGTAGCGAATTGGACAAGAAAGTCCATATCTGTCCTAGATGCGTCTTCTGCATTTACAGAAACATAAACGCCTTCCTTCTTTGCAAATTCTGTAGCTTTAGCCATATTCTCTAATACCCATTCTCTTGTCTTCTGCAATTTGTGCTCAATGTGTATATCTGAGGTAGATATAGAAATAGCTACTGCATCTACCCCACATCTAAGAGAAGCTTCTATATCGCTAATTACCGCTCTATTCCAACCCATAATACTGGCTTTTAAGCCTAGTTTAGTTATGGCTTTTATAGCCTCTGCTTCATCTCCTCCCATAACTGGGATTCCTGCCTCAATCTGATGCACACCAATCTCATCTAACATTCTTGCTATTTGAATTTTCTCTGCTTTAGAGAATACTACCCCTGCTGTCTGCTCCCCATCCCTTAAGGTTGTATCCACTATCTTAATCTGAACCATCTTATAACACCTCCAATTAGGGTATAATATACCTAGACCTGACCTAAGTCTAGGATTTTCTGAGTCTAGTATCTAAAGACTCTAAATTATACTAGTTAGCTTAAAATAATAAGGGATAAAAAAGGCATCTGTCAATAGATTCGCGAATAAAAAATATGGTGGAGCTGACGGGACTTGAACCCGTGACCTCTTCCATGCCAAGGAAGCGCGCTCCCTCTGCGCCACAGCCCCACGCTTTGACAATAAAATTATAACTTATACTCAAGAGATATGCAAGAGGTGTTATTTCTCCCTATTCTCTAAGTAGTAGGTAAGTTCTAAGAGTAAATCTATGCCATCTCTATCTAGGGGAAGGCTTTCTATAACTTCCCTTGCCCTAGTTAAATAAAAACTTGCTCTATCTTTGCATATATCTTTTATACCGGACTTTTCAAATAACTGTATTAGATACTCTATATCTTTATCTGTTTTATTTTTATTTAGTATGATTTCTCTAGTCTCTGGCTTTTCTTTAAGACCTAAGATAATTGGATATGTCTTCTTATTCTGCCTCAGGTCGCTCCCAACAGGTTTTCCTGTAATCTTAGGGTCACCCCACAAGCCAAGTATATCATCCAATATCTGAAATCCTAGTCCAAAATCCCTAGCAATTGAAACAAACTGCTCTATAATATCTTCTCTCTCTGCCAAGACTGTGCCCATCTCTACACTTGCTTCAAACATACTGCAGGTCTTTCCTTCTACCATTAGAAGGTATTCTTCTATATTTACATCTTCCCTTTCTTCAAAACTCACATCCATAAATTGTCCTTGACAGAGTTTAAATATAGCACTATCTAATATCTCTATAAGTCTATTCTTCTTATAGTAATCCAAATCTGAATCCAACAAAGCTTTATGTGCAAGAGATATCATTGCATCACCAACATTTATCCCTTGCGCAACTCCCCATATGCTCCAAACAGTTTCTCTTCCTCTTCTAAATAGGTCTTTGTCCTGTATATCATCGTGGACTAAAGAAAAATTATGTGTCAGCTCTAGTGCCATCCCAGCGGGATAGGACTTTTCTACATCCCCTCCAGCTATTTTACATACGAGACTACAGAGAATAGGCCTTAATCTCTTCCCTTTATAAAAGTTTTCTGTTTTAAAGTCCTTATTAAGCCAACCCATATGATAACGGATAATATTTGTTAATCCATCATTTGGTAGTTTATTGAAGAAAGATAAAAGATTTTCCTCTATCTTTCGAGATATGGAGTCTATCTCCATTTGAAGCCTTGTAGAGACTTCTTTCATTACCTATTTCCTTCTTCTCTTATTTATCTCAGCCTTGGCAAACCTAATGAGGTGTACTAGAGGTCTCCTAGATGGGCATATATATGCACAACTACCGCACTCTATACAGTCAAGTGCATATAATCTATAGGCGTCATCAAACCTTTTCTGCTCAGTAAGATTACCCAGTTCCAAAGGAAGGAGTCCCATTGGACAGGCATCTACACACTTTGCACACCTTAAGCAAGGATAAGTCTCTTCTTCTATACTAGTTAACGCTATAATACCAGATGTCCCTTTTATAACTGGTACTTCCAGAGACCATTGCGCGACACCTGTCATTGGACCACCAGATATAACCTTTTTAGTGTCCTGTTTTAGCCCTGTGTATTCCAGTATATCTTTGAATTGGGTTCCGATTCTTACCCTAAAATTACCCGGGGTTTTTACCCCATCTCCACTTACGGTTATGACTCTAGATATAAGTGGTAATCCTTCACATACCGCCTTTGTTATGCTATATGCAGTCTGCACGTTATTTACCACTACTCCAACATTAAGCGGGAGTTTACCTGAAGGGACTTCTCTATTTAGTAGGGCTTTTATGAGATGTTTCTCAGACCCCTGAGGATATCTTGTTGGAAGCGAAACCACACTTATATTTCCATATCCTTTTGCCTTATCCTTTAATAACTCTATTGCATCCTTCTTATTATCTTCTATACCAATAATCCCCTGTTTTGCTCCTACTACCTTCATAATAATCTGTAAGCCAGTAATTATTTCTTCAGGAGATTCTAACATAAGACGGTGATCACAGGTAAGGAATGGCTCACACTCTGCCCCATTCAGAATAACTGTATCTATCACTATCCCTTCTGGTGGTGTTAATTTTACTGAAGTTGGGAATGCTGCTCCACCTAATCCTACTATGCCTGCCTCTCTTACTATACTTACAATCTCTTCTCTTTTTAATTCTTGCCATTCTCTTTTTTCTACCACTAACTCATCTAATGGGTCATTTTCATCGGCTTCAATTATAATAGAAGGGACTATTTCTCCAGTAGGTATAGGATGTGGTTCTATAGAAACGACTTTACCTGAGATACTTGAATGTACTGGGCTTGAGACAAGAGCCTTTGAATCTCCAATCTTATCTCCTACCTTTACCATATCCCCCTTCTTTACTAAAGGTTCTAAAACTGCTCCAGTATGCTGTTTTAAAGGTATTATTACCCTTTTGGGTAAAGGAAAATCGATTATGGATTTAGATTCAGTTAATTCTTTATGTTCTTCTATCTTTAGTCCCCCATGAAATTTGAATGCCATATCTATATATTATCCTCCTATAGCAAATCCTTTAAGATTATACATTTTTTTCTAGTATAGTCAAGCAATATGTTATAATCATCTAGAGTAGTATTGACCTTGAAGGAGGAAGTCTATTATGAACGAGATATTAGATTTACTTTATAAAAGAGGGGCGATAATGAAGGGGCATTTTTTGCTCTCTTCTGGACTTCATAGTGATACCTATATACAATGTGCCCAGGTATCACAGTATCCGGAGGATAATTCCTTTCTTGCACAAAGGATCGCTGAGCTTTTTAAAGATAAAGAGATAGACCTAGTAGTTGGTCCTGCTATAGGAGGCATTACTATAGCTTATGAAACCGCTAGATTTTTAGGGGTTAGAAGCATCTTTGCTGAGAGAGAATCAGGTGTTCTGACATTCAGGAGAGGCTTTTCTATAGACAAGGATGAAAGGGTTCTTATCGTTGAGGATGTTATCACTACTGCAGGAACAGTAAAGGAATTGAAGGATTTAGTTTTGTCTAGTGGTGGTAATGTTGTAGGTATCTCTAGTATAGTAAATAGGGGAAATATTAAGGAGGTCGATGGGATACCTGTTAAGTCCCTAGTATATATATCACTATCGACTTATCCTCCTGAGGAATGTCCTCTTTGTAGAGATAATATACCTATAGTAAAACCGGGAAGTAGGAGATAGTATGTATAGAACTCCTTTAGACATTCAAAACAAGGAGTTTTCTAGGAAGTTCCGTGGATATGATATAAATGAAGTCAAGGAATATCTATCTCAACTTGCCGATGAGTGGGCTTCTCTTATAGAAGAGAATAAAACCCTAGAGACTAGATTGAAAGATTTAGAGGGACAGCTAGAGTACTACAGGAATATAGAATCTCTCTTAAAAGAGACCTTACTATCCACTCAACAGGCTATGAATGAATTGAGAAAGACTGCTGAAGAAGAGAGAAGGACTATAATAAGTTCGGCGCAGAATTCGGCTAGAGAGATTATAAGAAATGCAGAAGAAGAGAAGGCAAAGATAGAGATAGAAATAGAGAGACTCAAGGGTCACTACAGTGAATTTAAGGCGAAGTTTATAAGTATACTCGAGTCCTACAGAAGGTTGCTTGAAGAATGAGAGCTTTAGCTTTATATTCTGGCGGGCTTGACAGTGTCTTAGCCATAAAAATAATGATGTCTCATAATATTGATGTAATACCTATAGGATTTGCTACTCCTTTCTTCTCTCCGGATTTAGAATATGGAGTTAAAGTCTTTGGAGTGCCTGTAGAGATTATTGATATAACTGAAGAATTTATAAATCTATTAATATCGCCTCCACATGGATATGGGAAGAATATGAATCCTTGTATAGATTGTCATGCCCTTATGATTAAAAAGGCTAAGGAATTATTAGAAGAGTATAATGCTAATTTTATAATAACAGGCGAAGTTTTGGGTGAAAGGCCTATGTCTCAAACTAAATGGGCATTAAAAGAGGTCGAGAGGACTGCGGATGCTGAAGGACTGGTAGTTAGACCCCTCTCAGGAGCCCTACTTCCACCTACTATACCTGAAGAGAAGGGTTGGATAAAGAGAGAATGGCTTTATGATATATCTGGAAGGAAACGTGATAGACAGATTGAACTTGCCAAGAAGTTTGGCATAGATGATTACAAGACACCAGCTGGCGGTTGTCTCCTTACAGATATACAGTTCTCTAAAAGATTAAGATTTCTTATTGGCATAAAGGGAAGACCAACAAAGGAGTATTTTGAACTCTTAAGAGTTGGAAGACACTTCTATGCAGATGGTTGTTGGTTTGTAATAGGGCGTAACGAAAAAGAGAATAAAATCTTAAGAGATTCTAAGATATGGAGGTATATGTTCTTTACTATTGATTATCCTGGTCCTACTGGTATAATAGTAGAAGGCGACTCTTTAGATATTGCAATTAAGGTTTTGGTAAGATACAGCGATGCTCCAAAGGATAGAAGTGTTAGAGTGAAAGTCTTAGAAGATTCTGGTAAGAGTTCTACATTAGAGACAATAGCTTTAGATGAAGAAGAGATTGAAAGGATCAGAATATGAGGTGATTAAAATGAGCTATAAATATCTCTTTTCTCCTATTTCTGTTAAGGGTGTAAAATTTAAGAATAGAGTAATAATGCCTCCTATGGCTACTAATTTTGGAATAATCACGGATCAGTCTATAGCTTACTATTCAAAGAGGGCATTAGGAGGGGTTGGAAGTATAATAATAGAAGGAGTTCCAACTCAACTATTCCGTGATAAGCGTTTCCAAGATAGGTTGAAGCTACTTGCTGATAGTATCCATAAGAATGGAGCAAATGCCTTTGTCCAACTAACTATAAGGAGTAATCCTCAGCCACGTAGGGATGTAACAGATATACCTATAGATGAGATAAGGTCTCTTATAGATGACTTTATATATGCAGGGAAGATCTGTTTAAATGCAGGGTTTGATGGAGTAGAACCCCATGGAGCGCATGGATTTATAATGAATCAATTCTTTTCTCCCATCTATAATAGACGTAATGATAATTATGGTGGAGATGTTTATAGGAGAATGAGATTTTCTTTAGATGTTATCAAAGGTTTAAAGTCAATAGCAAATGAGAGGTTTTTGATACTATACCGTCACACTCCGATAGAGGCAAAAGATGGAGGTTATACATTAGAAGACACTATTCTCTTTGGTAAAGAGCTTAAAAAGGAAGGTCTGGATATCCTAGATATATCTCCTAGCACCGCTCCTGGTTCATATGAGTATGGTGCTCTAGCAAGAGAGGTAAAAAACAGTGTAGATATTCCTGTAATTATGGTAGGGAAGATGCATATACCTGATTTAGCAGAAGATAGGATAAAGAATGGATATGCCGATTTTGTGGCTATAGGAAGAGCCCTCCTAGCTGACCCATTCTTACCCAAAAAGATTCAGGATGGAAGATTTAATCTTATAAATAGCTGTAGGCAATGCAATATAATGTGTCATGGGTATTTAAGAAGAAGGATCCCTATCTCTTGTGTAGTAAATCCCTCTGTGGGTAGGGAATTTTTGGAAAAGGGGAGTTGGAGTAGTGGTATAAAATGAATATAGAGCATTATGAGTTTGGTAAAATTATTATAGATGGTATCTCCTACTTTTCTGATGTCATAATCTTCCCTGATAGGGTAGAGAATGATTGGTGGAGAGAAGAGGGCCATGAGTTGCATGTCTCTGACATACTAGAAGTAATTGAGGCAAAACCAAAGGTGTTTATAGTTGGAACCGGTGCCTATGGTATGTTAAGAGTCCTACCTGAAGTAGAAAAGTATCTAAGAGAGAACAACATACAACTTATAGCAGAGTTGACTGGTAGGGCGGTAGAGATATATAATCAGACTAGTGATAAAAGCAAAGTAGTATGTGCCCTACATCTTACCTGTTAATGGAGGGGTGGCAGAGTGGTTTATTGCGGCGGTCTTGAAAATCGCTGGCCGATGAGGCCCGGGGGTTCGAATCCCTCCCCCTCCGCCAAGAAAGAGAGCTGAGAATTGAAGGATAAGTTATTATATTTCTTTGTTTCTACTTTTTTATTCTGGTTTTCTCTGTATATCTATACACCTATTCTATCTCCTTATGCAGAGAGTTTAGGAAGTTCTCTAAAGATGATAGGACTTATTGTTGGTTCCTATGGTTTTACCCAATTCCTATTAAGAATTCCTTTAGGGATATGGTCCGATAAGATTCAAAGGAGAAAGCCTTTTATAATCTTAGGTTTTGTATTTTCTGTATTAAGTGGCTTTGGCTTAGCATTAGCCAAATCTCCTCTAGGTCTTTTAATTTTTAGAGGATTAAGTGGGGTATCAGCTACCACTTGGGTAGCCTTTACAACCCTTTTTTCTAGTTATTTTGACCCTTCTAAGGTCATTTCCTCTTTAAGTCTTTTGAACTTTTTTACTCAATCAGGTCAACTAGTAGCTACGTTACTTGGAGGCTTTATAGCTCAGAATATCGGTTGGACCGCTCCTTTTTATCTTGCGGGAATAATTGCATTAGTAGGTTTAGCCCCGACTATCTTTATAAAAGAGGAAGTCTCTCCTAACTCTAATAATCTCTCTCTAGTAGAATTAATAAAAGTTGGAAAGACACGTCTTTTATTAGTTTCATCAATCCTAGCCATCCTAGTTCAGTATTTTACCTTTGTTACCACTTATGGCTTCTTACCTGTCTATGCCACTAATATAGGACTTTCTAAGAGCTCCCTTGGTATACTAACTTTCTTATCTTCTATCCCTGCTGCAATTGCCTCACTTCTGAACAGTGGGACATTCTTTTCTAGATTCTCAAAGAAATATCTTCTGTTTTCAGGTTTTATCTTCGCTATGGCTTCTTCCCTCTTTGTTCCATTTACAAAGAATTTTTTCTTACTTGGTCTCCTTCAATGTCTAGGTGGTATATCTAGAGGCATAAATTATCCTGTGCTAATGGGACTGAGTATACTAGAAGTTGCTCCTGAGAAGAGGGCTACTGCTATGGGATTTTTCCAAGCCATATACGGTATTGGGATGTTTGGAGGTCCGTTTATAGGTGGACTTATAGGGTCTATCTGGGGTATAGACAGTATATTTATATCTACTGCTGTACTGATGCTTATTTCCGCAGTAATAGTAATCTTTACGGTAAAACTATGATAGACTAATTAACTCTTTCTTAAGACTTGATATATCCCACATTTGAGATATAAAGACTCAGGATAGGAGAGAAGTATGGGATGGTCCTTTGCCTGTGTCCTAAATTCGACAAGTCTAAGGATTTTGTTAGCATCAATCCTTGCAGAGTCTATTATTCTTTGAAAGATTTCAGGCGTGATATGCTGAGAGCAGGAGCAGGTAACTAGGAACCCTCCATCCCGTATCATCTTAATAGCCCTCAGGTTTATCTCCTTGTATCCTCTAATAGCTCCTTCGATATGTCTCTGAGTTTTTGCAAATGCTGGCGGGTCTAATATAATGACATCAAATACCCTTCCACTCTTATAGAAGTCTCTCAATATATCGAATACATTTCCCTCGATAAATTCTATCTTTTCTTCAAATCCGTTAAGCTCAGCATTCTTTTTGGCAAGCTCTAGTGCTGGAGCAGATGAATCTATTGCAATAACTTTTTTTGCTCCAAATTTTACAGCATGTAGGGCAAAAGAACCAGTATAACAGAAAGCATCTAGAACTTCTGCTCCATCTACAATACCCTTTAAAGCATTCCTATTTTCTCTCTGGTCAAGGAAGTATCCTGTCTTCTGTCCATTCTCTACATCTACAATTAACTTCAATCCATTTTCTTCTATCTCAACCTTTGTATCAAAGACCCCTTTTAAAAAACCCTTCTTTTGTGGAAGTCCCTCAACCTCCCTAACAGGCACATCGTTCCTTTCATATATCCCTCTAGGCTGGAATATCTCATCCAATACTTCAACAATAATATCTTTAAACCTATCTATACCCAATGCTAGCGTCTGTATTACAAGAATATCCTCAAATTTATCTACAATTAAGCCAGGGAGCATATCTGCTTCTCCAAACACTATTCTGCAGGACCTTGTATCTACAAGTTTCTTCCTATACTCCCATGCTTGGATTATTCTCTTAAAGAAGAACTCTTTATCTATCTCTTCTTCTTTTCTTGTTAACACCCTTACTGTAATCTTTGACTTCGGATTTATATAGCCTCTACCTAAAAAGGTGTTAGTTATATCGTATATGTCAACCACATCTCCAGGAGAGAAATTCCCCTCGATCCTTTCTATCTCATTATCGTATACCCAAGGAAAACCTCTTACTACATCTATATGTTCTTTCTTTTTTAATATAACCTTTGCCATAGTATCTATTTTACTATAAGGTGCCATTGTATAATAGTAGTAAATTCTACAATATATGGAGTTAATTTTTATGGTTAGTGGTATTATATTTGATATACAGAGGTTTTCTCTACATGACGGACCAGGAATTAGGACTACTGTTTTCTTCAAGGGCTGCCCATTAAGGTGCCTCTGGTGTCATAACCCTGAATCTATAAGTCCTAAGATTGAATTGGCATTTTATAGATACAAATGTATAGGGTGTAATTCTTGTGTCCTAGTCTGTCCTACCGGGGCTTTACAGAATGATGATGTAGATGGAAAGAAGTATAATGAAAAGCTCTGTCAATTCTGCTGGAAGTGTATAGATATCTGTCCGAGTAGAGCCCTTGTATTACAGGGTAAAAGTTACAAGCTAGAAGAGGTCTTAAATGAAATCGTTAAGGATATCCCTTTCTATAGACAATCTAGAGGAGGAGTTACACTTTCTGGAGGTGAGCCTACATTCCAATTTGACTTTTGTCTGGCTTTATTAAAGGCTTGTAAAGAGAACGGTATCTCCACAGCATTAGATACTTCTGGTTTTGTCTCTTGGGATAAACTTAGAGACTTATTACCCTTTGTTGACATCTTTCTATATGACATTAAACATATGAGCTCAGAAGAACATAGAAAAATTACGGGAGTTCCAAATGAGACAATACTAGAAAATCTGTATAGACTAGATGAGGCAGGAAAATGGATAGAGATAAGGATTCCTATTATACCTGGCTATAACGACTCCGAGGAGAATATAATAGCAGTTGCTGATTTTATAACTAGACTTAGGTCTGTAAGAAGAGTGAAGCTCCTACCATACCATAAACTAGGTCTAAGTAAGCCATGGTTATTCAACAGAAAGAGAGGAATTTTAGAGTTAGAACCTCCAAAGAGGGAGGATATGGAGAAGATTAAAGAATTAATGAGAAGATATATCGATAGGGAAAAAGTCTATTAGGAGGAATAGTTATGGCAGTTTTGACTTATCAAGAGAGAATAGATTTGCTCAGAGCTAAGAAATTGGAGCATACAAGAGAAAAACAGGAGATTGTTGGTTTTATGGACCATGATGATTGGGGACTGATCCTTCCTCCTCAGGAAGAGAGGGAAATAGTAAAGACGATGAGCTCTTCTGGGATGCCTATAACTGATGTCTTATTAAGGGGCTTTAAATTGATCCCCAATCATCCAAGTGGAGGATTCTTTGGTCCCAAATCTTGTGGCGAAAACTTTAGGAGACTTTTAGAGGTTCATCCCGTATATATAGACCCAATAAGTTCTCTTGCCGGGGCTTATATGGTTAACTTTATGTCCTATAGAAATCCTCATTGGAATCCAGACTTTGATTATTCTCATCTCCATAAGGAGCAGAATTTATATCAGCTAGTTACAGGAATTGGAGCTGTACAGCATTTCTGCCAAGATATGGAGATTGGACTTAGGTTGGGATGGAAAGGTATTTTGGATAAGATCAGATATTACAGGAAAATAAATAGTCCAGAATCTTCTGAGTTTTATGATGGTTTAGAGTCTGTAGTCTTAGGAATTCAGAATTGGATCTATAGGACGGCTAATACGGCAAAGTCTATGGCTCAGAACGAGGAAGACCTAGAATTAAAGAAGAATCTCTTAGAGATAGCAGAGATAAATGAGAGACTGATAAATGAACCACCTAGGACCTTTAGAGAAGCATGTCAATGGATACTGTGGTACCTAATAACTGCCAGAATGTACAATGGTAGTGGTTCTTTAGGAAGGCTTGATGTAATGCTCTATCCTTTTTATAAGAGGGATAAGGATGCAGGAATCTTAACTGATGAAGAAGCAATATTCCATATAGTATGTCTTTTATTAAGAGATACCGCATATATACAACTTGGGGGTTATGATAGAGAAGGTAGAGACGTAACAAACCCTCTTTCTTATCTAATCCTTGATGCAGCACATAGGCTAAAGATTCCTGCCAACATAGGAGTCTGTGTTGGGAATGGGATAGACAAAGGTCTTTTATACAAGGGTGTAGAGATTTTACTTAATGATAAAACGGGAATTCCAAAGTTTCTAGGCGCGGATAATGTAGTGAATGGATTTGCAAGAAACGGATATCCTTTAGAGATAGCTAGAGAAAGGGCATATGCAGGATGTCATTGGTATGGCGTACCAGGAAGAGAATACACAATAATGGACTGTGTAAAGATTAATTTTGCTACAGTATTTGATGTAGCTCTCCATGAGATGATGCAGGAGTCCGGATGTAATCCAAGCACTAAAGAGTTATGGGATAGATTTACCAAACATTTGAGGATAGCTGTAGATACTATAGCTAAGGGATTAGATTTCCATCTAGAGTATATGCATAGAGTCTTTCCAGAGTTAGTCCTAGACCTCTGTTCCCATGGTCCTATAGAGAAAGGACTGGATGCCTCGCATGGAGGAGTAGAATTCTACAATATGTGTGTAGATGGTGCAGGACTGGCTACAGTTGCTGACTCTTTTGGAGCTATAGAGGAAAGAATCGAAAGAGAAGGAAGATTAACATGGCAAGAATTAATGTATTACCTTAATAATAACTGGGCTGGACCAGATGGTGAAAGGGCTAGATTGATGATGAAGAATACCCCTAGATATGGTAGTGGAGGTTCTATTGCCGACGAGTATGCTGTTAGGATCTCTCGGACGTTTACTCAGATAGTAAAAGAGAAACCTACCCCTAATGGATATAATATGATCCCCGGATTATTCTCTTGGGCAAATACTATCCCTATGGGTAAAAATTTAGGAGCTACCCCTAACGGAAGGTATGCCGGTGATCCTATATCTCATGGAGCTAATCCCGATCCTGGTTTTAGGAATGATGGTGCAGTTACTGCAATGGCTATAGCTATCGCAAATGTTCAGCCTGGTTATGGCAATACTGCACCTATGCAGATTGAACTTGATCCTCTTATTGAAGATAAGAGAGAAACAGTAGAAAATATTGCCAATCTTATAAAAGTACACTTTGATCTGGGCGGAACTATGATTAACATAAACATTATAGACAAAGACAAGATCTTAGAGGCACATAAAGACCCGAGCAAGTATCCAGACTTGATAGTTAGAGTTACCGGTTTTAGCGCATACTTTAGTAGTCTCTCTCCAGAATTCCGCCAGTTAGTAGTAAACAGAATTATTGCAGAACAATAATTATCTAAAAGAAAAGACTTCTTATTCTATTAGAAGGCATCTAAGGAGGGGTTATCCCTCCCTAGATGCTTTTTATCCATACTTCCATTGGACCTGGTTCTCTATTAGCCCAGGCATAATATGGAATGGCGACAAACTCAACCTCTTTTTTGAGAAATTTAGCCTGTTTTATCGGAAGATAAAGGGCTTTCCAGCTTCCAGGATCATTTAAGTATCCCTTACCTTTAACTACCACTACTCCACCTAAGATATCTTTATACTCTTCTTCCAGCTCTACATCTTTAGAGATTTCTAGATTCCATACATCTCCCCAAGGGTTGTCGGCAGATTCTACACAGTAAATAATAGGACCTCTTCTTATTGCGACTCTTCCAACATTAGCCCTGATGTTTGGATGACTTTCTATAAGTTCCGGCTTCATATTAAGCTCTAGCTTTACAGTATCACCATTCTGCCAATTTCTATCTAATACTATATAGCCGTTCTTCAATACAGGTTGCACCGTATTGCCATTTACAGAGAGAGAAATTTCTTTAGCCCAAACAGGCTTTCTTAAGAATAGTTTAAAACTTGTATTCCCAGAGACCTTAAATTCTATTATTCCATTCCAAGGATAGTCAGTCTTTTCTTCTATTAACACTCTAGAACCATTAATATCGAATTCAGAGGTATTACTAGCGTATAGATGGACCCAGATTCCCTCGGAGGAGGTAGAATACATATAGCCAGGGATAGAGGTTATAGTTCTAGCTATATTAGGAGGACAGCAGGCGCAGGCAAACCATCTCTGTCTTCTGTGTTTACCTCTGTCGGCTAAAGGATTTACATAGAAATACTCTCTTCCATCTAAAGATATGCCAGAAAGTATCCCATTATAGAGGCAGAGTTCCATTATATCTGTAAATCTACTTTCACCTAGAGTTAGTAACATCCTAAAGTTCCACATAAGGTTTGCTATGCTAGCACAAGTTTCTGCATATGCGGTTTCATTTGGAAGTTCATATGCTTCTCCAAAAGCCTCTCCCTCATGTCTAGCTCCAGCTCCACCAGTGATGTACATCTTTTTAGTTACTAGGTTATTCCAGAGTCTCTCTAGGGCTTCTAATAAAGTCTTATCTCCTGTTTCCATATACAGGTCAGTAGCTCCACTATTTAGATATAAAGACCTTACTGCATGACCTACGACTTCATCTAGTTCTCTAAATGGTTTGTGGTCTATATGATAAGAGCTTCCACCGATAATACCTTTTCCTCTCTCATCTATAAAGAATTTAGCTAGATTTAGATACTTTTTGTCATTTGTCTCCCTATATAACTCTACAAGAGCCATTTCTATCTCAGGATGTCCTGGGGTCCCTTCTCTTCTCCCAGGACCAAACAGGCGACTTAAATAATCAGCCAGCTTTATTGCTACATTTAAGAAATTTGTCTTTCTCGTTGCTCTATAGTGAGCTATAGCAGACTGTATTAGATGTCCAGCACAGTAGAGCTCATGCATATCTTTTAGATTCGTCCAACGATCCTGTTTTCTCTCAAATGTAAAGTATGTGTTTATATATCCATCCTCATCCTGAGCTAATCTTATCTCTTCTATGACATTATCTAATAATTTATCTAGGGCTTCATTCTTTTTATAAGCCAGTAGATAAGAGACTGCCTCTATCCATTTGTATACATCAGAGTCGTTAAAGAAGAAGCCAACAAATTCACCTGAAATCTTCCCTGATGCTCTTCTAAAATTGTCTATCCTATGAGTTTCTTCCAATATCTCATACTGAGTAGGGAGTGTAACCTCCTCCATAATTTCTATCCTTTTTGCCCAAAAATTATCTGTAAGCCTTACTGATTTTAGAGAAACAGGCTGTAACTTAGCATACTTACTCTTACTAGTATCTATTATGTACGCCATAGATATCCTCCTTAAGATTTATCCTTTTAATCCTGTTAGAGCAATACCTTGAATAAAATATCTCTGTCCTATAAAGAAGATTACTATTACTGGAGCAAGGACTACAACAGAAGCAGCCATAAGGTAATGCCACTGAGCGGTATACATACTTCTAAAAACCGAGAGACCTATAGCTAGGGTATACTTATCCGGATCACTAAGATATATGATTGGTCCTAACAAATCATTCCATACGCCTATAAAGTTGAATATTGCTACTGTAATAACTGCTGGTTTAGATAGGGGCACTACAATACTCCAGAGAACTTTTAATGGACTGGCACCATCCATATAGGCAGCTTCATCTAACTCGTATGGAATGGTTAGGAAGAATTGTCTTAGCAAAAATATGTAGAACATCCCACCGCCAAACCATGCTGGAACAGTTAAAGGTAAAAAGGTATTAAGAGCTCCTAGCATCTTCCACAGTATAAAGGTAGGAATGAGGGTAACTGCATATGGAAGCATTAGAGATGTCAATAATATTGCAAATACTAAATCTCTTCCAGGCCATCTTAACCTTGCAAAGCTATAAGCACAAACAATAGAAGTCAAGACTACACCCGACTCATTGAATATTAAGATCTTAAGTGTATTTAAGAAGTATGTTAGAAATGGTGCAGCTGTTAATGCTTCTGGATAGTTCTGCCATCTAAATGGCTTAGGTATCCATTCTGGAGGTAAGATAAAGATCTGTCCTAATTCCATAAAAGAGCTTCTAAGAAGCCATATAAATGGAAGCATAAAGATGACTGAGCCTAAAATTAAGATTATATATGTTATTGCTTTACCAATCTTTATTGAAAGGGACTTACTGAGAATCATCATTTACCTCCTTCTAGCACTCTCATAATAAACCCAATAAGGAGATGACTTGAAGACTACAAGAGTGAATGAAAGTATTATAAGAAACAGAATTATAGCTAGGGCGCATGCATACCCCATTTGGCCATATCTGAATGCAGATAGATATATATAATAGACATAAAACATACTGGCATAATTTGGTCCACCACTAGTCATTATATAGGCGCTAGTAAAGACCTGAAAACTTCCTATTATTGCCATAACTAAATTAAAGAATATGGTTGGTGTCATCATTGGAATAGTTACATATCTAAATCTATGCCACCAATTTCCTCCATCTATCTCTACCGCCTCATAAAGCTCTTGTGGGACACCCTGTAAACCGGCTAAAAATATTACCATCATACCCCCCATCCCCCAGATACTCATAAATATTAAAGATGGGATAACCTGTTTTTCATCGTATATCCAGAGAAGCCTAGGTAGACCAAACCTCTGTAGTATCTGATTTAAAAGTCCAAAGTCAGGATTAAAAAGCCAGATCCAGAGCATTGCACTGGCAATTGCTGGAGTGATAGATGGGAGATAGAAGATAGTCCTAAATAAAGGTAAACCTTTTACCTTTTGATTTAATAGTAGGGCTATTATAAAGGCAAATATAATTGAGGCTATAACACTTCCTACAGAGTAGTATACAGTGGCATAGATAGATTTCTTGAATATAAAATCTTCTATAAACATCCTCTTAAAATTTCCAGTTCCTATAAAATGAGGGGTAGATACTACATTCCAGTCTGTGAAGCCTAATACAAAGCTTGCTATCATTGGTCCCAATGTCCAGATAAGAAATCCTAGTATAGCAGGAAGAGCCAAAATTATTCCCCACTTAGCTTCGTTACTGTAAAGAGACCTTTTCTTATACATCACTTTATCACCCTTATTTTTAAATTAGTAGGAGCCAGGAGTAATTCCTGGCTCCAAAATTAACCTTACTTATCGTATCTTCCAACTAGTAGGGGCTTAATCTTATTGGCTATATTGTCACAAGCAGTCTTAGCAGATACTTTTCCTAGCCATACGTTAGTCAATTCCTGATACATAATATCTGATATCTGTCCCCAGTTTCTTAGATAATAGCTTGGGGCTCTTCGTCCATATTTTAATAGATAGTCTATAACTGCAGGCTTATATTCTGTAGGATGAACTTCTGGGTCTAGCCACTGAGACATATACTTAGGATTAGTATAATACCACTTCTGTAACGGCATCCAGAGTCCACCTCTTATAAGAGAGATAACCTTTTCACTATTTGTAGTCCACTTATAGAATTCCCAAGATTCTTTAAGATATTTTTGAGCAGAAGCAGTAAATAAGACATTTGGAGCCCCAAGTTCTAGACACACAGGCTTTCTCAATTTTGGAAGTGGTGCAACTCCAAGTTTAATTCTTCCCTCTTTTGCCATCTGTCCTAGATCTAGGAGAGCCCACTGTCCATCAATATACATTGCCACCTTTTTAGTCTGTAGAGCTATTCTAAGAGCAGGGAAAGCCTGCATTTGAGTAGGTGTAGGGGCTACATGATACTTGAGCATAAGGTCTGCCAATTTTTGAATAGCTTCAACAGACGCTGGAGAATTTATTAAAGGACGCTTCCCTTCTGAATCGCAGATATCTCCTCCATTAGACCATATGAAAGGTAGTATAGGTGCCCACCAAGTACCAAATGCAACCCCATAAGTATCTATATTGCTTGGGTCAAAACCAGAATCTCCTGGATGTCTGCCATTCCTATCCGTAGTTAATTTGATAGCAGTATCTAGGAATTTTTCCCAAGTCCAAGCCTCAGGATTAGAAGCCGGATATGGGATCCCTGCCTTGTCAAAAATCTCTTTGTTATACCAGAGAACCATAACTTCTGCTGCTAGGTTTGTTCCGATAGTCTTCTTTCCCTTATCATACCAGTACCACGTCATAGAAAGGCGATTTCCGACCTGTACAGACGGGTCTTTATCTTGTTTTATTAGAGGTAGTATATCCATTAGTATACCCTTCTCAGCCCACTCTAGGGCAAGAGCTTCTCCTAACTGTGCCACGTGTGGAGGCTCACCAGCAGCAACCATAGCATTTATCTTTTCATCATAGTTAGATGGGATATAAATATCCTTCACCTTGATTCCAGGGAAGATACTTTGATATGCCTTTTCAAAATCTCTACACATCTTCGCCTGTGCATCTCTCTCTAGTGGGCTACCCCAGTAGGTATAGATTAATTCTACTGCAGCACTAGCACTAGAGACTACTATACCAACCACTAAAATTACACTAAGAATAACAGTCCAGATAGATCTTCGCATATCTATTCCCTCCTTCTAAAGTTTTACAGATAGTTTCTCCCCCCATTTTTAGGTATATTATTATTCCTTTTTACCTCATCCTTGATCATCTCTATAAGCTTGTCTATTACAGAATAAGCCCTCTTAATTTCCTTTTCCCTTATACTCTTAAAGAGTTCTCTATGGAAGGAGTAAGTCTTGTCGGCAAATGAAGGGCAAGTAATTGGATCTTCCCAGTATAAGTGATACTCTTTAAGAGCTTCTAGGATATTGAAGAGGAACTTATTCCTAGCTGATCTATAGATTATACTGTGAAATGCCCAATTTTCCTCTCTGCTATCATCTCCTCTCCTTAATTTTTCTTCTAAGAGATTTACCCACCTTTCTAGCTCAAACACCTCATCCTCAGTTATATTCTTTATAGCCTCTTCCATTGCATACTTTTCTAAGAGCCTTCTTATCTCTAGAATTTCTAGTATTCTGTCTTTCTCTTGGTCTATATGGAGAACTATATAGCTCATTCCGTTTTTTAACGGAGCCTTAATGAATATCCCTTTACCTGCTAGAACATCTATCAGATTTAGACTTTCCATCTTCCTCAGTGCTTCTCTTAATAGAGGACGACTGACTCGTAGTTCACTTGCTAACTCTCTCTCCGACGGAAGTCTATCACCTACCTTTAGGTTGTTAGAAGAGGCATAATCTACAATGGCTTCTATTATGTTCTCAGTTAACTTTATGCGATTAACTGGTCTTACCATCTTACCACTAAGTATAGTATACTATAGACAATATTGTCAAGAGTTAGTATTACATTATTCTTATACGATAACAGATAAATTAATAATGGGGGCTCAAAATTTTGAGCCCCCATTAAACTATTTCTTCACAATGCTTATATCTATCGCCTTTTTACTACAAGTTAATCAGTTTTTATTATTTTACTACAGACTTTAGAATATTTAGCACATCTTCCCTATTGAGTTTTACAAAGTTACCTATTTCACCTCTTTCAGTGCATTTGGTAGCCATCTCTTCTAGTCTATCTTCACCAATATTTGCCTCCTGTAAGGTTGTAGGAAGCCCAATATCTTTGAAGAACCTCCTAAGTCTTTCTATACCTTCTAATGCGGTCCTTTCTAAAGACTCAAAACAAGGATCAACATTCCATACTTTTACAGCAAATTGGGCAAATTTTTCAATATTGTGTTTATATACATACTTCATCCAAGCGGGAAATATTATAGCCAAGCCAGCCCCATGAGGAATGTCATATATACCACTTAATTCATGTTCTATCATATGGGAAGCCCAATCTCCAACTCTACCAGTACTTAAGAGATCGTTATGAGCAACAGTGCTAGCCCACATTATCTGAGCCCTAGCATCATAATCAGTCGGATTTTTTAACACTATAAAAGTATTCTCTATAACAGACTTTAGCGTTGCCTCACATAGTTTATCTGTAAAGTCTACACCTTTTTCATTGGTAAAGTATCTCTCCATAACGTGAGCCATTATATCAGCTACTCCACAGGCTGTTTGATATGGAGAGAGGGTAAAAGTAACTTCCGGATTCATTATTGCAAACTTAGGTCTTATTATATCTACATTTAGAGACCTTTTATACCATCCATCTTCATTTGTTATAACCGAACTCTTACTTGCTTCACTTCCTGCAGCAGGTATGGTCAATACAACCCCTACAGGTAATGCAGTCTTGGGTTCTGCTTTTCCAGTATAGAACTCCCAGACATCTCCTTCGTAGGGAACTCCAACAGCAATCGCCTTAGCTGAATCTATGACGCTACCACCACCTACCGCCAAAATAAAGTCTATATTGCTCTTTCTACATATCTCTATCCCTTCTCTTACTAAACTCAATCTAGGATTTGGCTGAACCCCACCTAGCTCTATAAATTCTATCCCTGCATCTCTTAGAGATTTTACTATCTTATCGTAAAGACCAGTTTTGAATATACTTCTCTTACCATAGTGGAATAGTATCTTCTTGCCATAATGCCTGACTTCTTCCCCTACTCTTTCTTCTACCCCTTTACCGAATATTATTTTAGTTGGACTAAGAAATTCAAAGTTTCTCAACTATTATCACCGCCTTTCATTTTTATACATCTATTATGACCTTAGCGGTCCAAATCTTTTTAATATGGTCATACTCCAGTTTGAATTCGTAATAGGTTACCGCCTTTACCCCATGCTCAATGGTATGTTTACTATGGTCAAACCTTTCTCCATAGATTATAGCCTCTAATAGGGTATCATCTTCTATACTTACTTTGAATTTACTTGCAAGTATCTTGTTTACTTCCCAAAAGTATATAAGTTCATTGAGCCAGCATATAAATAAATTTTCTAAGTCCTCAGCAGTAGTAGAGATACTATACCTTTCTGTAGCGGATATTTTATTTATATCGGTAATTATGGAGAATAGTCCTTCTCCTGCGTTTTCGAATAGTTCTTCCTTTGTTTTGCCATAAGCTACTAGCCCTATATCTGCTGTATGCTCTATAAGTTCAAACTTACTCATCTTCCTCTTCGTTTTCTACTAGCGCTACACTCTGTACAGAGTCTCCCTCTTCTAAAGACATCAATCTTATTCCTATACCACTATTTCTACCAACCTGTCTTATGTCCTTTACGACCATTCTTATCGTCTTTCCCAATGCCGACATAATGACTATTTCATCGTCTTCTCCAACCTTAATAACATCTGCTAATCCATCTCCAGTCCTTAATTTAAGCCCTTTTACTCCCTTTATCCCTCTATTTTTCTTTTGAGGTATATCATCTAGCCTTATCTTTACCCCATACCCCATCTTTGTAATAAATAGAAGTGATTTTTCAGGCTCATAAGTTTCTACATCAATTACTGTGTCACCTTCTTCTAATTTTATTCCTCTTACTCCTCTAGCAGTCCTACCCATTTCTCTTAGAGAGGCTATAGAGAACCTTGCTAGATAACCTTTATTACTTACAAGTATTAGATCTTCATCTCCCATCAGTGCTTTAACGCCTACGAGCCTGTCCCCTTCTTGCAAGGATATAGCAATTTTACCCCTAGATGGAGGGTCTACATACTCTCTAAGATTAGAGAGTTTGACTAGTCCTTTACTTGTCACCATAACTATTTTGCCAAAAGTATCTAGGTCTTCAGGGACAGGGAATAGAGCAGTAATCTTTTCTTCCTCCTTTACAGGAAGTAAGAGGGATATAGATGTTCCCTTTGCCTGTCTGCTTGCTACTGGAATCTGATACCCTTTGAGCTGATATACTACGCCTCTATCAGAGAAAAGAAGTATCTTATCTAACTCTTTGGCTACTATAGTCTGGGCTACTCTATCCTCTTTAGCCTCAAGACCAATGATACCTTTTCCGCCTCTACGCTGTTTCCTATATGTAGCTAGTGGTGTTCTCTTTATATATCCTCTCTCTGTGAGGGTAATAAGTATATCTATGTTATGGAGGAGGTCTTCCTCTTTTGCCTCTTCCTTTATGTCTTCAGATATTAAAGTCTTTCTTGGTTGGGCAAATCTCTTGGATATAGCTGATAATTCTTCCTTAATCACATTTAGGAGTATCCTCTCGTCACTCAGTATTGCCTCTAAAGATTTTATCGTCTCTGAAACTTCTCTATATTCCTCTTCTACTTTTTCTCTTTCTAGTGCTGTTAGGCGTTGGAGCCTTAAGTCTAGTATTGCCTGAGCCTGTTCTCTAGAAAGATTAAAGTTAGTCATAAGCCCATTCCTGGCAGACTCCACATCTCTAGAGTTTCTTATAAGCGCTATTACCTCGTCTAAATGGTCAAGTGCTATTAGTAATCCTTCAAGGATATGCGCCCTAGATCTTGCCTTGTTGAGGTCATAAATTGTTCTCCTTCTTACTACCTCTTTTCTAAATGCAAGAAACTCCCTTAGTATTTCATCCAATGGCATAATTCTTGGTATGCCATTGGATATAACTAACATAATGCTTCCATATGTAATTCTTAATGCAGTATGTTTGTAGAGCTGATTTATGACTACTTGTGGTATAGCCTCTTTTTTTAGTTCTATTACTACTCTCATTCCTTCTCTATCTGACTCATCTCTTATATTTTGTACACCTGTAATCTTGTGGTCTTTTATAAGTCCTGCTATCTTTTCTATAAGTACTGCCTTGTTTACCTGATATGGTAGTTCAGTTATTATAATATTTTTTCTTCCTCTATGCTCCTCTACTTTTATCTTCCCTTCTAAGACTATATGTCCTTTTCCTGTCATATAAGTATCTATTATTCCTTTCTTGCCCCTTATTATTCCACCAGAAGGAAAATCTGGTCCTGGAATAAATCTCATCAGATCATTTACAGTTGCGGATGGATTATCTATAAGGTAAATTAATGCATCTATGACTTCTTTGAGATTATGGGGTGGGATGTTTGTTGCCATACCTACAGCTATACCTGAGCTTCCATTTACCAATACGTTTGGAAATCCTGCAGGCAATACTACAGGCTCTTTTAGAGATTCATCAAAGTTTGGCATAAAATCCACCGTATCTTTATCTATATCTTTTAGAAGTTCCATAGCTATAGGGGCTAGCCTTACCTCTGTATACCTCATAGCTGCAGGTTCATCACCATCTATAGAACCAAAGTTACCATGTCCATCTACCAATGGATGTCTTAATGTAAAATCTTGCACCATTCTGACTAAGGCATCATATACAGGAGCATCTCCGTGCGGATGATACTTACCTAGAACTTCTCCTACAACTCTAGCTGACTTTTTATACGGTTTATTAGGCTCCATCCCCAGTTCCAACATAGCATAAAGAATTCTTCTTTGGACAGGTTTTAACCCATCCCTTATATCAGGAAGAGCCCTACCTATTATTACGCTCATTGCATAATCTAGGTATGAGGCTTGTAATTCTTCTTCTATCCTTACCCCTATGATATTGCCTTTATCTTCCATAATTCCCTCCAATTATATATCAAGATTCCTAACGTACAAAGCATGTTCTTCGATAAATTTTCTTCTAGGTTCAACTTCTTCTCCCATTAGTAAAGTAAATAAAGCCTCTGCCTTTTCCGCATCCTCTAATGTTACCTTAAGCATAACCCTTGTCTCTGGGTTCATAGTAGTCTGCCAGAGTTGTTCTGGATTCATCTCTCCCAAACCTTTGTATCTCTGAACTACAATGCCGTCTTCTCCAATTTCTGAGATTATATTCTTTAATTCCTGATCATTATATGCATATCTCTCAATATTTCCTTTTTTGACTAGATATAGCGGGGGTTGGGCTATGTATATATGCCCATTCTCTATTAGAGGTCTCATATATCTATAGAAGAATGTTAGTAATAGAGTTCTTAGATGAGCTCCATCTATATCAGCGTCAGTCATAATAATCACATAATGATATCTTAGTTTACTCAGGTCAAAATTATCTCCAACCCCAGTTCCTAGAGCGGTTATTATTGCTAAGATCTCTTCACTAGAAAGGCTTCTGGCTAAGGTGCTCTTTTCTACATTTAGAATCTTCCCCCTTAGAGGAAGTATTGCCTGAAATCTCCTGTCTCTGCCCTGTTTTGCAGAGCCTCCAGCTGAAGGACCTTCTACTATATAGATTTCACTTCTACTTGGATCCTTTTCCTGGCAATCGGCAAGTTTCCCAGGAAGAGTAATACCTTCGCTGGCTACCTTTCTAACAGCTTCTCTTGCCTTTCTGGCTGCCTCCCTCGCCCTAGCAGCAGTTATTACTTTTTGAAGTATTGTCCTAGCAACATCTTTTTCTTTAGCAAAATATTCAGAAAGTCTTTCACTAATTACTGATTCTACAAAAGCTCTAACCTCTGGATTACCAAGTTTTGTCTTTGTTTGTCCTTCAAATTCAGGATTAGTTAGTTTTATACTTATTATCGCTGTAAGTCCTTCTCTAATATCTTCTCCCTCTAGATTTGCCTCATTCTCTTTAAGGAGCTTTAGTATCCTTGCCTGTTCATTGAGAACTTTGGTAAGACTGGACCTAAACCCTATAAGATGTGTCCCACCTTCTATGGTATTTATGTTGTTGGCAAAACTAAGGACATTCTCGGTATATCCTTCGTTGTATTGAATACATATCTCAACATTCATCCCTTCATTTTCTTTTGAGATATATATTGGACTATGGAGAACCTTCTTATTTTTATTTAGATTCTCTACAAATTCTACAATGCCTCCCTCAAAAAGGAACTCTTCTTCTTTATTAGAAATCTCATCTTTTAGAGTTATAAGAAGCCCTTTATTAAGATAAGCTAATTCTCTTAGTCTCTGAGAGACTATTTCATAATTCCATTCAATACTATTAAATATCGTTATATCGGGTTTAAACCTTATCTTGGTCCCTGTTTCTGTAGTAGGTTCTCCCCTTTCTAACTCAGTTACTTTCTTACCTCTTTCATACCGCTGTCTCCATACATAGCCGTCCCTTTTTACCTCAACCTCTAGCCATTCTGATAGGGCACATACTACAGAGACACCAACACCGTGAAGCCCTCCTGAGACTCTATAGGTGCCACTTTCAAATTTTCCCCCAGCATGGAGTGTAGTCATAACTACTTCTAAAGCTGGCTTTCCCTCTTTGGGATGTATATCAACAGGGATGCCTCTTCCATTATCTATGACGGTGATACTTTTATCACTATGGATAATCACGTCTATACGTGAACAGTAGCCTGCTAGGGCTTCATCTATACTGTTATCAACCACCTCATATACTAGGTGATGAAGCCCTCTTTCTCCTGTGCTACCAATATACATAGCGGGTCTTTTCCTTACCGCTTCGAGACCCTCTAATACAGTAATAGATTTGGCATTATATGTATTGTTGCTCAAGCTATTCGCCTCCTATTTATAAGTGAAAATGTAATTAAGCCTCCTACTAAGAGAGGTAGATAAAAGGTAAAAAGTCTTAAAAGGATTATAAATTCAGTTGAGCCTTTACCTGAGGCTCCTCTTAAGAAATAGTCATAACCTAGTTCAACTATTCCGCTACCTCCAGGAGTAGGCAGGTAGGACTGCGTTATATAGAACATTGCCTGCGCTATTATTGCATCTATAGGTTTCACATCAGTCCCTACAGATTTTCCTATGAAGATCGGGAAAGAAAGCAGTATAATGCAAGATATCATATAAGTAGAAAGAATAGGTAACCAATTACGACAGAGACTAATATAGTTTCTTTCAGATTGAGAGATTAATGCAATCCTAAATTTACCTATATGCTCAGAGCTCTTCTTATATCTTCTTTCTAGAAAGTTTAGGCCCTTTATAATATAACTTCTAATCTTTAGGGCATAGGTATGTCTACTAAAGATAATAAAATATGCTAAAAAGACACCTACCCCATAGGTCAAGAAAATACCGTAGAAGATATCTTTAAACAGAGAATCCCTATAGCCCCGCACCAAAATAGCAACGACTATAGCAATTATTCCCTTAACTATACCATTCATTATACCTCTTATCGAAACTATCCCTAGTGCATTATCTGCATCTATACCTAACTTTAGAAGCGATGCATATTCTCCGGGGAAAGTCCCTAGGGAAAAGACAGTAACACCCCCTAAGAAAAAGCCTGTAAAGACAACTTTTAATGAATCTGAGAGGTTTATTTTTAAGCCAATACTATGGGATAGTATAGACAATTTTAAAGCCTCACTTATCCACCAGAGTATGATCCATATACTCCCAAGTATAATCCATAAATAATTTTTCTGGCTAAGGTTTACATCTCTATCTCGATAGACAAAATAATAAATAGTTATTCCCCCAATTATTATTGGTAGAAAAATCTGCCAGAATTTTACTCTCATTTTCTACTCTGAGATAGGATTTTATCTAATCTATCCGTTATACCTTTTAGAGCCTGATCGACTTCTACTTTTCCCGTAACTATATTTTCTAATTGAGGATTTATCGCCTCAAATGCTATCTGGGTAAATAGTGGGTCACTGTCTGCAGGAACAGCTGTTTCTATATACCTATAGAGAAAACTATGATTTTCCTCTTTATGTAAGTTTAGTCTATTCCAGATATTTTTAGATGCTGGTAGCCCTCCTATATCAACAACCCAGTCCGAATTCTCTGCCAAGGTTTTGGCAAGTAGAAGGGTTTTTTGTGCTTTATCAGGGTTGTAATTGTCTCTTTGTCTAAAGCAGAAGTAGCCATAGATATTCCAAAGAGACGAAAGCTTATTCCCTTGATTATTCGGAAAAGGAAAGATTATTACTTTAACCTTTCTTGCATTATCAATCATCCTATAATCTAGATAACTTCCTATGAGTACCCCTACTTTACCCTCATTAAATATATCTATATTAGTGGAAATTTTACTGCTAAGTAATGTTGGATTAATAATATCACTCTTAACTAACTTGTCAAAAAACTTTAAAGTCTCAGCGATCTTTGTAGTATCCCATAGAAATCTTCCATCTTCTACAGCCTTTCCTGCACCGTTATTTACCATAAGCATCCAAAATATATCGAAGAGAGATCCTTCCCTCAGATTTATAAGGACAGGATAAGGAGATACTAACTTGAGCTTATTAGATAAATCTATAAACCTATCCCAATCTATGCCCTCCTCTTGAATCTTTTGAGGATTATATCCTAGCCCTTCTATTAAGGTTTTATTACCTATAAGTATAAACTTAGGAGATATCATAGCTGGATAACAGTAGAAGTATTCTCCATCCTTTGTAATCTGATTTGATATTTGAGGAAAATACTGTAACTGCATAATCTGGTCTTTGGATATCTTTAATAGGTAAGGCCCATTTATGTATATAGGATTCTGAGTTCCATATATGATATCTGGTGGTTCTCCTGCAGCAAACACTGCCATAATCTTCATCTGTGTTCCCATCTCAGCCATAGGGTCTCCACCACCAGGTAATAGGTCTAATCTTGCCTTATAAGGTCTATACTGTTCATTGAATTTTTCCATTATCTTGTTTATAGTCTCTTCCATACTTTTAGAATAGATGCCAGACCATAGAACTACATCATACTTGCCACTTATTACCCCTGTACCGCTTTTAGGTTTAAGTCCATAATAAAGTCCAACCCCTATAGCTAGGACTATTACTATTATAAGAACAGTTGATGTCTTTCTGGCAAAGAGTCTATTAAGAAATACCTCTATCTTGCTGGGCTTATACTCTATGGCTTCAGGAGGAACCATATATTTTCTTCTTAAGTCGTAAAGCTCCATCCTGAAGTCTGCCCTTTTATCAAGATATATCAATTTACTTATAAGTGCATTATAAATATCTGTAAGGTCTCCAAAGGTGACACTACTCTTATCCTTTCCTAATATCTCTAAGGTTTCATTAAGTATTACTTCACCTTTGGAGCCTAAATATCTATTACAAATAGGTAATAATTCATTCCAAAACTCTGCTGGAATAAGATCTGTCTCTTTTTTTATCTCTGCCATAGCAGAATTATTATACCATAAAATCGCTAAAAAATAAATACTAATCTTAATTCCTGCCACTTTTTACCTAGATACAATTTATCAATTAATAATATCCGGTATAAAATTTAAAGACTCATACTTAACTTGAATGGTCCTTAGAATATCTGATAAGATATAAGAAAAAGAGAAGGTGGTAATCTATGGAAGTAAAGATTGTAGTTGGTGGGGAGGCAGGTCAGGGTATTCAGACAGTAAGTTCTATTATGTCTAAGTTTTTCCTCCGCTCTGGATATTATGTATTTGTTGAACATAGTTATCAGTCAAGGATAAGAGGAGGACACAATTTTACACAGATAAGGGTATCTACCACTCCTATATATAGTCCAGACGAAGGTATAGATATCTTAGTTGCTCTAAATGACGAGACTATTAAACTTCATATCAGTGAACTTTTAGATAAGGGCGTTATAATTTATGACAATGAGCTTATAAAGGACTTAGAAGGAGAAAGATTTTATGGTGTTCCTCTTCAAAGAATAGCTTTGGAAAAGGCTCAAGCTAAAGTAGCTATCAATTCTGTGGCTTGCGGGGTATTAGTAGGTTTATTAGATGGTGAATTCTCCATCTTGGAAGAACTTATAAAGGAGCAATTTAAGGATTTAGAAATAAGAGAAAAGAATATAGAGGCTACCAAGGCAGGTTATGAGATTGGTAAAAGTAAGAATGATTTTCAGTTTAAGACTCCATTTTTGAGCAATAATAGTAGATTGGTTATAGATGGTGGCTCTGCAGTTGGCTTTGGAGCAATAGTAGCTGGCTGTAGATTTTTATCTGCATACCCAATGACTCCTGGCACTGCAGTTATGAATTATCTAGCTGGACATTCTAAGAAATATAATATAGTGGTTGAACAGGCAGAAGATGAAATAGCTGCTATAAACATGGTCTTAGGAGCTTCATTTGCAGGGGTAAGATCGATGGTGACTACCTCTGGTGGAGGATTTGCCCTTATGGTTGAAGGATTAAGTCTTGCAGGTATGACAGAGACGCCTTGTGTTATACATATAGGACAGAGACCTGGACCTGCAACTGGGCTTCCCACTAGAACAGAGCAAGCGGAATTATTATTTGTAATAAATGCTGGACATGGAGAGTTCCCTAGATATGTAACTGCACCAAGAGATGTAAAGGATGCCTTTTATAAGACTATTAAGGCATTTAATCTGGCTGATAAGTATCAGATACCATCTATAATTCTTACTGATCAATTTCTCGTAGATTCCACAGCTACTATAGATGAACTAGATTTAAGTGGTATAGAGATAAATAGATATATCGATGATAATCCTAGCAAAGATTATAAGAGACATTTGATTACAGCTTCTGGTATATCACCTAGGACTTTACCTGGCACAGATGGAGCACTTGTTATAACAGATAGCGATGAGCACGATGAAGAGGGGCATATAACAGAAGATTTAGAAATAAGAAAAAGAATGGTAGAAAAAAGGCTCAAGAAGGGGATACTACTTAAAGAAGAGATAGAGGAACCTTTATATATAGGAGTTCCCGACCCAGAGGTTGTTTTAGTTGGTTGGGGATCTACCTATGGAGCTATAAGAGAATCTTTGGATAGACTTATAGGTGAAGGGTATAGTGTAGGGCTTTTACAATTTTCTGATCTCTATCCTTTTCCCGTTAGATGGCTAGAGAAGTATAAGGATAAAAGGTTTATAGCTATAGAGGGAAATGCTACAGGCCAACTTGCTCAGCTTATAAGGAGGGAGACGGGGCTAAATATTTACGAAAAGATCCTGAAGTATAATGGGAGACCATTTACTCCATCTGAAATTATAAGAGAGGTGAAAAAGATATGGTAGCTGTAGAGACTTATAACAATAATCAGCTTCCTGCTTGGTGTCCTGGATGCGGTAATTTTTCCATACTTAGGTGTATGAAACAGGCTTTATCAGAATTGAATATTCCACCTGAGAAACTTCTTATGGTCTCTGGTATAGGGCAGGCAGCTAAAGCACCGCACTATTTTAGGTGTAATTTATTCAACGGGTTACATGGTAGAGATATTTCAGTAGGGGTTGGGGCTAAAATAGCTAATCATGAGCTGATAGTAATAGCAGAGTCTGGCGACGGTAATACTTACGGTGAAGGAGGTAATCACTTTATACATAATATAAGGCGAAATGTAGATATAAAGGTATTTGTCCACAACAATCAGATTTACGGCTTAACTAAGGGTCAGGCTTCACCTACTTCTGATCTCGGAATGAAGACCAAGGTTCAAGTAGATGGGGTAATATCGCCTCCGTTTAATCCTATAGCGGTAGCAGTAGCATTAAATGCTAGCTTTGTAGCCAGAAGTTTTTCTGGAGATCCGGAACATTTGGTTAGTATGATGAAATTAGCGATAACTCATAAAGGTTTTGCCTTACTTGATATACTACAGCCATGTGTAACATTCAATAGGGTGAATACTTTTCAGTGGTATAAGCAGAGGATCTATAAACTTGATGATAGTTATGACCCAACTAATAGGATATTAGCATTTGAGAAGGCTTTAGAATGGGGGGATAAGATTCCAATAGGTGTAATATATACCAATGATAGGCCTACTTATGAGGAACAGCTGCCTCAATTAAAAAATGGTCCCTTATATAAGAGCCCTATAATAGGTATAGACTATTCTGATATACTTAGAGAGTATAGATAGCTTCGAACATCTGTAAGAAATTATTAGTATTCTTAAGTATTAGGAAGGAGGCTTTTGTATGGTGAAAGAGAAGTTATTAATTCTTGTACTAGTTATAGTTATATCTAGTTTTATAACTGAGTATGCCTTCTCTCAGAACAGTTTAGAGCTAGGATTTTCTTGGGCTCTATCTGAAAGAAGGCTACTCTTTGATGGTAGAATAGATTATGAAAATATGAAGCTTTATCTTGGAAATCTCCAAAATGAGGGGGATAGGCTCATAATAAGATATGATACTAGAGGTCTTTTATTTTCTATGAATGATGAAAATATGAATTCCTATTCGATTATTTGGGCTTCAACCCAAGACAAGAAAGATGTTATTTCTTTAGAAGTCAAACTAGCCCTAGAAGGTTTTAATGATACTATAGGACTATACAAGCTAGGAAACTCTTGGGGACTTGGCTATAAAAGGGAAGGAACAGAGATACTTGGACCGATCTTGGGAAGCTACGATTACAGAAATTATTTGACTTTAAATCCTTCTGGTAGTCTTGGCTTTGGTACTTACTCCTCCTTAGGGTTTGCTAGTGGGACTCAGGCATTGAACTTTGATTTGGGTTACATATATACCACAAGTGATATATTTAGCTTTCCATCTAACTCACTTCCCTTTGGTGTAGGATACAAAGAAAGATTTGATAATGGGATTACTGTAGGTAGTAAATTCATACCATATGTATGCTTCAATGACGGGTCTTGGGGTATAAATTTTGAAGGAAGTTTAAAGTTAAGTAGAGTTAATTTAAATTTGGGTCTTGACTATTATAAAGATAATCTTATATATCTTGGAAAGATTATCTTTGATCTTTCAGATACAAGTCAAGTAATAGTTAGGATAAACCCAAGTACTGTAGGGATATCTTATGGTGAGTCATTCTAAAGTTTAGGAGGTCGATATGGAAAGAAGATTTTTGATAGTTCTGGTACTTATCTGTTTTCTTATTACCGAGTCAGTAGCTTTTGCTATAACACCTAAGGAAATTATCGATAAGATAACTGACAGGACCAAAGAGATAAAGGATTCTTATGTAGATATAAGGATGAGTATGAGTGTCACAGGAATGAGTTCAGGCTCTACTCAAACCACAAAACTTACTTATAGATTAAAGATAGAATCAATTACTAATCCTACAGTAGTAAGGATTACATATCTAGAGCCGGATACATTTAAAGGTACTGTAATGCTTATCGATAGTGAAAAGAAACTTCTAAGCACGTATTCTCCTGTGACCAATCAGGTAGTTCAGAGTAAAATTGAACAGAGCCAATCTACAACTTCGAATATAGATATAACTAATCCTACATCTATCTTTACAGACCTAGAGAAGACTTACGATCTAACAGTAGAAGAGAAGAAGTTAGATAAAAAGGATGTCTATGTTCTAACTGCTACTTTAAAGCAGAATCAGAAGGGAGATTTTGGTAAAGGTGTTTTTTATCTTGATAAGAGCTCTCTAAATCCTTTAAGGATAGAACTATTTGATACTAAAGGGCAACATATTGGAACGATAGATATACTAGACATAAAATACAATATAGGTCTTAAAGTAGCAAGTTTGAGGAGTTTCCCTAAGGATGCCAAGATAATAAAAGGTGGAACTATTCAAGGAGCCCCTGGCTTTCCCTTTGGATCTCAGTCTGGTAAGTAAACTTACTCAACATATATCATCTTTATAGTCATTCCACCATCTACTATTAGATTTGTTCCTGTAATGAAGCCTGCCTTTTTAGATGTCAAAAAGAGGCAGGCGTATGCTATATCTTCAGGGACTCCCACTCTTCCTGCAGGATGTTGTAGGTGATCTATATCTCTAAGTTGAGGTGTAGTCCTTTTTGACCTTTTCTTATAATTAGAAGTCTCTATCCAACCCGGACTGATACAATTTACCCTAATCTTATAAGGTGAGAGTGACATAGCCAATGAATGGGTTAATGCCACTAGACCTCCTTTTGACGCAGAATAGGGTTCAGTATTTGGTTCAGACATAAATGCCCTAGTTGATGCTATATTTATGATACAACTACCTTCATTCATATTTTGGGCTAAATATTTAGTCATAAGGTAAGGGGCTCTGAGGTTCACATTTATTACCTTATCCCATTCAGAAGTATCTCTTTCAAAGATACTCTTTGTTGAACCAATTCCAGCGTTATTGATGAGTATATCAACTTTTTTAAATCTTTCAATTATCATATTACAGGCTTTTATTATCTCTTCTTCTTTTGCCAAGTCACATTCTATATACATAGTTCTATCTTTGTAATCTTTAAAGTCTATCTCTTCAATTTCATCAAGAGCTTCTTTATCTATATCTAATATACAGACATAAGCCCCCTCTTCTAGATATGCTTTAGATATGGCATATCCTATTCCCTGCGCTCCACCAGTTACAACTACTACTTTATCTTTATACTCATTAGACATTAGCTTACACCTCCGGTTAAAGTAACTCTAGTTTCTTTCAATCTTCCCTCTACTTAGCGAAGTAAAGATACCAATAAAACATAAAACCGTAAAGATTGTAAGTATCAGTTTAATACTATTTACAATCATAAGATGATTCTCAGATTGTATTTGAGTCCTTCCAATAACTAAGTTAAATACTATAGTGGACATTCCCATACTAAATGTCTGCCCTAACATCCTCATAGTACTAACTATAGATGATGCTATCCCATATAGTTTTTTGTTAACAGAGCTCATAATAGCGTTGGTATTTGGAGAAGAGAATAGAGCAAAGCCAAGTCCTAAGATTATAGAGCAGAAGATTATATATGATATAGATACACTATCGTCTATGTATCTCAGTAAGAAAAGTCCAATAGTTGTTATGAGCATTCCAATAGAAGCGATAGCGCCTGGCTGAAATCTATCTGAAAATCTCCCTGCTAAAGGAGAAAAGATTGCTTGAGTCAAGGGTTGAAAGATTAGCACTAACCCAGCAGACTGTGGATCTAGTCCCTTTATACGTTGCAAGTATAGACTTAGTAAGAAAGATACAGCAGATGTTGCACTATAGCTTATTAAGGCAGAGATGCTTGACAGAGAAAAGACCCTATTGTTAAAAAAGAGTTTTACGTCTAGGATAGGGTCCTTTCTCTTTGAGGAATTATAAATAAATGCGCTAAACCACAAGATTCCAACTAACATCAAATAGGACCCTGTCTTACTTGGTAGTTTAGTAAATCCGTACATTATGCTAGCTAAGGTAAGCCCGTATAGGATAGCATCTGAAATATAAAATCTTTCCTCTTTTGCCTCTCTCCACTCCTCTTTTAATCTCCATAGGACAAGAATTATAGTAAATATACCTATTATAGTGCTAAATACAAATATGCTTCTCCAGCCAAGATTCTTGGTCAGTACTCCGCCTAAAAATGGACCGAGAGAAAGTCCTAGATATACTGCAGTAACACTAACTCCTAATGCCTTACCTCTTTCTCCTATAGGAAATACTGATGTCAATAGCGCTGTATTAGTTGCAAATAGCATACCTGCTCCTAATCCTTGTATGACTCTAAAAATAATTAGTAGTATGTATAGATTTACTAAACTGCATAGGAGAGAAGATATAGTAAAGACTATAACTCCAGATAAAAAGATTTTCTTTCTACCATAGATATCAGAGAGTCTTCCAAATGGGACAAGAAATATAGTGGTAGAGAGCAAATATGATGTATTTATCCAAGTAAGCGATACTGTATCTATAAACAATTCACTACCAATTTGTGGTAAGGCAATATTTATGGCTGAGCCTAAAAATGCTGTAAGAAAAGAGCTTACTATAGAGATAAATAAAACAATATGTTGAATCTCTTCATATAACATCGTCTTAATCCTTGATTTTCTCTTAGATTAAGTAGATAATAACAGTATAATAAAGATCCAGTCAAGAGGAGGAGCAAAATGAAGAAGGGTTTTACTACTAGGGATATAACATATGCCTCATTTTTTACTGCTTTAGCAGTAATCTCTGCAATTATTGTTAGGCTAGGGACCGGTACTATGCTTGTGCCCTTTAGTCTTTTACCAATGATGGCTTTACTTTCAGGGATGGTCCTAGGTCCTAAACTAGGAGCTATGAGTATGTTGGTCTATGTCTTCTTAGGGCTTATAGGTGCTCCTGTCTTTGCTTCTCCCCCTTATGGTGGGTTTACCTATATCTTGAAGCCTACGTTTGGTTTTCTCTTGGGATTTATCGCCTCTAGTTGGATAACGGGTAAAATTTTAGAAAAGAATAAATCTTTATTAAGATATTATTTCTTGGCATCTTTTCTAGGTTTAGGGATGATATATCTAATTGGTTTACCATATCTATACATAATACTTAATTTCTACATTAGAAAGTCTACAGGAATATCAGATGTATTAAAATTGGGGTTCTTCCCATTCATTATACCAGATATTATTAAGTCATTTATCTCTTCTATTTTTGCTAGAACCATTATCTCTAGGTTAGAAGATGTTTATATAAAAAGGCCTCAGTCTTTATCATAGAATACACTTTAAGGTTTTCTTGCAATTATTCTATTAACTGCATGCCTGTGAAGGATACCGCTAGACATACAATCGAATATCTCTTCTGTACAATAGAGAATCTCCCAGTCCCAATAATAGGTCATTATTTCTCCAGATTTATAGTGAAAGGCAGATTCTTCTGCATCCGGTGCCCTTGGTATAAATGGTTTTTCTACAAGTACAGAAAATACATTAAGTCCATTAATTGATGTATGATCTTTATAATCTTGAAAGTGTTGAATTCTTATCCCTGGAGGAAGATAATGTAAGGTTCCTGTAGAAAAGATAATATCATAGACTTCATCTAGCTTATAAGTTATGATATCTGCATGGATCGTCCTAATTTGAACTCCTTCCTCTTCTGCATATCTCATAGTCTTTTCTAAGCCAGGTAAAGACAAATCAAGAGCCACAACTTGAAATCCATTTTTAGCAAAATATACTGCATTTCTACCTTCTCCACACCCTAAATCCAATAATTTAGGATGTGGTTTTAGGTTAGATTTTGCGATCTCTATAACCCTATCGCATATAGGGGAATGCTTCTTACCCCAATAGTACTCCTGTCTAGTGTATCTCTCGTCATAAGGATTTTCTTTCATAGACTAAGATTACCTCCTGTATGCTTTCTACAAAACTCCCCCGCATCATATTATATACCTTTGCAAATCTGTCACTGTAGGCTTGGCTCATACTAGTCACCTCTGTATTAACCAATATATACTACTATATTCTTGAGGTAAAATTCTTGACTTTTTCTAAAAAACTGGTAATCTTTTATACCAATTAATCAAATTCCCAAATAAGGAGGTTGTATATCATGTCAACCCCTCTAGAGAAATGGGTAGAGGAATGTGCTAGACTAACTAAACCAGATGAGATTTATTGGTGTGATGGGTCAGAAGAGGAAGCTCATAGGCTCATAGAGATAGGAATGTATAAGGAGAAGATCAACGATAATCCAGTATTTTCTGAACTAAATCATAAGACTTGGCCTAACGCTTATCTACACAGAAGTCACCCTACTGATGTAGCCAGGACAGAACATCTTACTTTTGTTTGTCATCCTAATAAAGAAGATGCAGGACCCAATAATAACTGGATGGACCCAAAAGAAGCAAAGGAATTGCTAACAAAACTGACCGACGGATGTATGAGAGGTAGGACTATGTATGTTCTACCTTACATAATGGGGCATCCTGATTCACCATATTCCAAGGTATGTGTGCAGATTACAGATAACTCATACGTTGCTGTTAGTATGAGGATAATGACTAGAATGGGAAAAGTAGCTTTAGACAGGCTTAGGAATAGTGATGACTTTGTAAAAGGCATACACTCAGTAGGGGATTTTGATCCCAATAAGAGATTCATTATGCACTTTCCAGACGAGAATTTAGTATGGAGCATAGGTTCTGGTTATGGCGGTAATGCGCTCCTCGGTAAGAAGTGTTTTTCATTGAGAATAGCTTCATGGCTCGGTTTAAAAGAAGGATGGCTAGCAGAACATATGATTATTATAGGTGTAGAGGACCCAGAAGGTAATATAACATATATGGTGGCTGCATTCCCTTCTGCCTGTGGAAAGACCAATCTTGCAATGCTTGAATCTACCCTACCTGGTTATAAGGTGTGGACACTAGGAGATGACATAGCATGGTTAAACATTGGTCCTGATGGTAGGCTATACGCTATAAATCCAGAGACAGGATTTTTTGGTGTTGCTCCTGGGACTTCTATGAAAACCAATCCCAATATGATGAGGACATTAAAGACTGGAACATTTTATCCGACACTTTTTACAAACACTGCACTTAACGTAGATACAAATGAACCTTGGTGGGAAGGAATGGATGGTCCAGTGCCAGAAAATATATTGGACTGGCAGGGTAAAAGATGGGACAGATCTAGTGGAAATTCTGCAGCTCATCCAAATTCTAGATTTACCGTATCTATAAGTCAATGTCCTACACTCTCTCCCGAATTCGAAAATCCTAAAGGGGTTCCCATTTCAGCCATAATATTTGGGAGTAGAAGGAGTAGACTTTTACCCCTTGTTTATGAGAGCTTTGACTGGAAACATGGAGTATTCTGTGGTGCTAGAATGGGTTCAGAGACAACAGCTGCAGCGATTCATCAAGTGGGTAAACTCCGTAGAGACCCGATGGCTATGATTCCTTTCTGTGGATACAATATGGGGGATTACTTTAGACATTGGCTCAATATGGGAGAAAGAATAGCTCAACTACCAAAGATCTTTGTGGTAAATTGGTTCAGACTAGATGAGAATGGTAAATTTTTATGGCCCGGCTTTGGGGAGAATATAAGAGTGCTTAAGTGGATAATAGATAGGATAAATAATAGAGTTCAAGCTAAGGAGACTCCTATTGGATTAATCCCATATATAGAGGACTTGGAGTTATGTGGTTTAGATCTTACTAAGGAAAGTATGGAAAAGTTGTTTGAAATTAACCCTGTAGAATGGAGACAAGAACTTGAAGAGATAAAAGGATTCTTTGGCCAGTTTGGAGAAAGACTTCCTAAAGAATTATGGGAGGAGTTTAAGAATTTAGAAAAGAGCCTAGAATAAAGGGGAGAAATTCCCCTTTATTCTATTTTGTCTTGTCCATCTTGTCTTAAAAAATCTTCTACACCTTTTATAAGTTCTTCTATCTCCTTTTTATCAGAATTGTCTGCCTTTTTACTCTCATCATAAGCTTCTTCGAGTTTTCTTAAAAATTCCTGCGCTTCAGGTTTTTGCGCTATAGCTTTAGAAATCTGCTGTTCGAAATTCTCCCCTTCCTTCTTTATATCTTCAAGTGAGACCTCTATCCCTAGTAGTTTTGTTAGGGTCTTTAACATAAAGTAGGAAACCTTTGGATTGGACATCTGTATATAGTTTGGTGCATCTCCCCAAAGACTTATACAATCTATCCCTCTAACTTTACATGCAAGCAATAGATATGTATGGATACAGGTAGGACCAGTATAATCTGCAAAGTCTATATCTAGCTCTTTAAATTCTTCTTTTATCTTTTCATTATTTACCACAACTGATATCCTTGGATCTCTAGTATGTGGTACTAATGCGTACTCTCCGCCAATAGTAAAAACTTTTTTTAATCCAAATTTGGATAGAGAATCGAGTATAGTATCTGTATACTTTTTCCACCTTATATCCGGCTCTCTCCCCAAAAGTAGCAATATATCATTTCCACTATCATTTTTCCAATAGTATATAACCGTTTTGGGTGGGTCAAACGCTACTAGCATACCCTTTTCTATAGCTCCTTGAGGTCTTGCATACTCGGATGTAGTTAATACATAGAAATCTTCAGGATTAATTTCTGCGTATATCTTGGCGGGAAGATTTTTTATAAGATAGAGTAGAGTATTAGTTGCAACTTCTCCTGCATTAGGCCAGCCATAAAACCCCATGACTAAATATGGTTTATGTAACTCTATCTTCTCGTATACTATCAAGTCTTCCATATTTATCCCTCCTACTAAATTGTATAAAATTGTAGGATTTAAATCAAGGAGACGCAACCTTGTCTTTGCAAGGGCAATAGTCCTGACGAAATCTCATATCAAAAAGACTGAAATCTGGATTTGCCTTTTATAGTAACTTTATGATACAATCTTCTAAGATTATAAATAAGGGCTAGAAGTTTATGGATGTTTCACGTGAAACATAGAAAATTATGGGAAAGATAATTGCAGTAGCTAATCAAAAAGGTGGAGTAGGAAAGACTACTACGGTAATAAACTTGGGATTTGCACTCTCAGAGTTGGGTAAGAGGGTGCTCTTAGTTGATGCAGACCCTCAAGGGAATACAACTAGTGGGGTTTGTCGAGAAAGAAATATAAAGCCAAGTCTGTACGAGGCTTTGATATATGATATCCCTGTAAAAGATGTTGTATATCCTCTGAGAGATGGAAGTAGTTCTATAAGAGATAATATAGACCTTATACCTTCTCACTTAGACCTAGCTGGAGCAGAGGTGGAGTTGGTATCAGCTTTCTTGAGAGAACTAAGGCTAAAGAATGTCTTAGATCCAATAAGGGATGAATATGATTATATCTTTATAGACTGTCCCCCCTCTCTTGGTTTACTTACTATAAATGCCCTTTCTGCTTCAGAGTATGTATTGATCCCTCTCCAGTGTGAGTATTACGCCCTAGAAGGTATATCTCAACTACTAAGGACCATAGAGCTTATTAAGAAGGGACTGAATCCTAAATTAGAGATCCTCGGGGTACTTTTAACTATGTATAATAGGACAGTTCTAGCTCAACAGGTATTAGAGGAAGCAAAGAGATTCTTTAAGAATAAGGTCTTTAATACTATAATCCCAAGGAATGTAAGGTTAAGTGAGGCACCTAGTTTTTCTCAGTCTATCTTTGAATATGCAAATAACTCATCTGGAGCTATTGCATATAGGGAGCTTGCAAAGGAGCTGATACAAGATGAGTAGCACAAAAAGACTAGGAAGAGGTCTATCCGCATTAATCCCGTCTGAAGAAAAAGTTTTTATCCAAGAAATAGATATAGAGAATATTGTTGCTAATCCAAATCAACCAAGAGAATCTATAGATGAGGAAAGTATTCGAGAATTAGCAGATTCAATAAGGGAAAAAGGTATCCTCCAACCAATACTAGTGAGAAAGAAAGAGGATAAATATGAGATAATAGCAGGAGAGAGAAGATTTCAGTCTGCAAGATTGGTTGGACTGAATAAGATCCCAGCTATAATAATAGATGCTGATGATAAAGAAGCCTATGAGATATCTTTAGTGGAGAATATTCAAAGGGAAGACTTAAATCCAATAGAAAAGGCAAAGGCTTTTCAGAGTTATATAGAAAAGTACAAAGTTACTCATGAGGAATTGGCTGAAAGATTAGGTATTAGCCGATCGGAGATAACTAATCTCTTAAGACTTCTACAACTTCCTCTAGAACTTCAAGAGGAGATAAGAAAGGGTAATCTAACATATGGTCATGCTAGAGCTCTCTTAAGCCTAGAAGATGATGAACTTCAAAAGAGATTAGCTCAGAAGGTCATAAAAGAAAAACTTTCTGTTAGAGATACGGAAGAGTTAGTAAAGAGAAACAGTAATAAGGTCAAGATACCAGAAATAAAGATGTTAGAGGAGAGATTACAAAGCTACTTTGAGACTAGAGTAAAAATACAGCCTAAAGCTCCAGATAGAGGAAGGATAACAATAGAGTATAAGAGCTTGGAAGAGTTAGAAAGAATAGTGGAAAAGTTTTTGATGTGAGAGAAAAATTTTTTGGGTTATTCTCAGTAATACTAGCATGCATATTTTGGAGTATTTCTTTCTCTGTATCTAAAGTTTTATTAAGACAGATCTCTCCTTTTGAATTAGCCTTCACGAGATTTCTTTTAGCATCAGTATTTTCAGCCATTATCTTCTTTCCTAAAATAAGAAAGATTTCTATGAAGTGGGAATATCAAAAGCATCTACTTGTAGCAGGATTTTTAGGAGTAACTCTTTACTTTATATTTGAGAACTGGGGTCTGAAATTTACATCCGCTTCAGAAGGGGCATTATTAGTGGGGTCATTTCCAGCTTTGAGCCTTTTACTAGAGACAATCAGAGAAAAGGAAAAACCAAAGTTAAATAGAATTCTAGGGGTCTTGTCTTCTCTGCTAGGGGTTGTCCTTATCGTAGGCAGTACAGGAATAAGTCTAAATATAGATAATCTTATAGGAGATTTTCTCATCCTATTATCTGGACTATCCTGGGTAGCTTATAATCTTAGGATAAAGAGAGTCGAAGGTATATACCCTTATGAAGTCTTAACAACATTTCAGTTAATATATGGGACAATCTTATTTATACCGCTCTTATCAATAACTGGACTTAGACTTCCAACAGGGATAGAAAGTCTATTAGGATTATTCTATTTAGCCTTTTTCTGTTCTGCCATAGGGTATCTACTCTACAATTATGGATTGAAGAGACTAGCTGTAACACAATTGGTAAATACTTTGAATCTCATACCACTATTTGGTGCATTATGGGGAGTCCTATTTTTGAAGGAGACTTTAGACTTTTGGAAGATTTTGGGCGGACTCTTTATAGTAATAGGTGTTGGATTAACCACTTTAAAATAAAAATTACACCTTTCTGCCATACATCCTAGGGTCTAAGGCGTCTCTTAGCCCATCAGCAACAAAATTGAAACAGAGAACAGTTATCGCCAAAGATATGGTGGGGAAGAATCCCATATACCAATAACCCTGGAGATAACCTAGACTTTCCTGTATCATCTTTCCCCAACTTGGCATAGGGTCGCTAATGCCAAAACCAAGGAAGCTTAAAGATGCCTCTCCAAATATAGCCTGAGGGATTCCTAATCCTACCATAACTATTATAGGTCTTACAATATTCGGGAATATCGTTTTGAAAAGTATATAAGAATTAGAAGCACCCAAAGCCTCTGCTGCCTCTACAAAAGTCTCACTCTTTATTTCTAGAGTCTTTGCCCTTGTCACCCTGCAAATTCCAACCCAGCTGGTAACTCCCAAGGCAATGATTATATTCAACAAGCCATTTCCTAGCCAGACCATAAGAAATATGGCAAATAGTAGGCTAGGAAAGGCAGTCATAACTTCTACTAGCCTAGAGATCCAATAATCAACTCTTCCACCATAAAAACCAGCTAAAAGTCCTAGTGGGACACCAATACCAACTGCTATAAACTGTACTGAGAACCCTACAATAAGAGATGTCCTTGCACCATAGATAATACGGGTCATTAAGTCTCTACCAATACTATCAGTCCCAAATGGATGTTTAATCGAGGGTGACTGCAAGAAACTCAATAAGTCAATCTCATCATACTTATATGGAGAAATTACATCAGCCAATATAGCAACAATGATAATAATAGAGATGACAAAAAACCCAAAAACTGCAAGTTTATTCTTTTTATAGACTCTTATTACATCTCTCATACATCTCGCTCCTTATGTGAAGGTAATTCTTGGGTCTATAAATGCGTATATAATGTCAGTGATTAGATATGTTATTCCCCAAAGGACTGCTATTAGGAGTATCATCGCAACGATCATAGGATAGTCCCTGTTAAATGCACTGGTATAGAAAAACTTACCAAGTCCTGGTACTCTAAAGGTAACCTCTATGAATACAGAACCGGTAGCTAAGTCTGGTATCATAGGTCCGAGAAGAGTTATTATTGGAACCAAGGCATTTCTAAATACATGCTTAAAGATAACTGTTCTTTCTGGAAGCCCCTTAGCCCTTGCAGTTCTAACATAATCTTTTCTTAACTCCTCTAAAAAGTTTACCTTTACAAATCTTGCTATAACTGCTGTTGGGGCTAAGAAATAGGATAAAACAGGGAGGACGAGATGTTTTGGTTCACCCCATCCTCCCGTAGGAAGCCATCTTAGAGTTACACTGAAAACTAACATCAGCCATATAGCTATGACAAAGTTAGGGACAGTGGTCCCTAGAGTGGCGATGGTAGTCACTAGATAATCGATCCAAGTATTCTGTTTTAATGCTGATAGGATACCTAGAAGAATCCCTATAGTAAAGGAGAGCGTTATAGTAATAGCTCCTATCTGTAATGTCACAGGCCAGACCCTTGCTATCAGAGATGTTACGGTCTCTGTAGGACTTTGAAAAGGCACACCAAAATCTCCATGTAGAGCCCTCCATATGTATCTTACATACTGTTCCCAGACAGGTTTATCGAGTCCATACTTCTTTAGAATCTGAGCTTTTACTTCTGCAGGAAGTGGCATTTTAAGTTCATCAAAGGGTCCACCAGGGATAGCATGCATAAGAAAGAAGGTTATTAACGATGCCAAGAGAATAACAACAACTAGTCCTATTATCCTTCTGATTAGGTATCCTATCATAACTCTTCCTAGCCTACTTCCTATACTTTAATACATCCTTAGATATATAGAGGCTAAATATAGTTGTGCCTACGCCTTCTATACCAGGCCAGTGCAGGGCAGTTATTCCATATTTATCAGGTTCGAGGTCTTTACCCTTTACATATGGTTTCCATAGGGCGCCTGGGGTCTGGTGCCAGAGGAATATACCACCGACATCCTCTACTAGAATCTTTTCTGCCTCTTTAAACATCTCACCTCTCTTCTTCTTGTCCATTAATGCAGAGGCGTCTTTTACAAGTTTATCAAATCTATCATTCTTCCAAGCATGTCTGCCAGTAGATACCCATATACCTAACATATTAGATTGGTCTAGATAGTCCATCCCGTAGGAGACTAGATAGAACTGAAGTTTATGGGCATTAAGAGCATCCATAAATGTCTTTGTCTCTTTTACTGTAATCTTGACATCAATACCTAGGTTCTTCTTTAACATGGCACCTATAGCATTGGCAGCTGCAACTACTGTAGGAGATGCGAGGTCTGATCTGACCCACATATCTAATGCTGGGAATCCTTTCCCATCTGGATAGCCTGCCTCTGCAAGAAGTTTCTTAGCCAATTCTGGGTTATATGTATAGATATTCTTTAGACCTTCTGGATTTGCACCTGGGAAGCCTGGCATCAAAAATCCATAAGCGACAATACCTTGCTTCTTTATTATGGTATTTACTATAGATTCTTTATCAATGGCGTATGCAAATGCCTTTCTAACTCTAAGGTCATTAAATGGTGGATTATAACAGTCAAACCCTAGATAGAATGTCCTAAAGTCTCCAAAACCTTGATGGAACTGTTTGGAAAGTTCGGGATCTTTCTCTATCACTTCTAGATCCGCAGGGGTAAATATCTGAGAATTACTGTATCCACATATATCTATTTCTCCAGCTAGGTATGCCTTAAAGGCAGATGTTCCTGGATCACCAAATGTCACTATTATCTTCTCTAAATAAGGCTTTACTCTACCGCCATAGTTCTTGTTGATTCTAAAAACTATCTGTTTATCCTTTGTCCACTCCTCTAATACATATGGTCCACAGGAGACAGAAGTCTTAGGATCATTGTTATAGTAAGGTCCATACTTTTCATAAGCCTTTTTACTTAATGGGGTAGAATACAACATCATCATTGGAAGATATGGGGCAGGATATTCGGTAGTTATTACTAGTGTGTATGGATCTTTACCCTGTTTTACCCCAATTGCAGAAGGCGGAACCTCTCCTCTTACTGCCTTATCCCAGTTTTTTATTGGACTATAGAACCAAGCAAAATCCCATCCATGTTTTGGGTCAGCAGCTAACTGGAAACTAAAGACAAAGTCCTCTGCAGTTAAGGGTGTCCCATCTGACCACTTTATGTTCTTGTCTAGATAGAATGTCCAAGTAAGACCATCTTTAGAAACAACCCAACGAGTAGCAGCTGCAGGAACAATCTCAAAGTTCTTATTAAGTCTTACAAGTGGTTCTCCAAAGTAGTTATTTGCCTCATTTGTCCTTTTATAGACACTTATGAACCAGTCCAATGTAGTAGCAGGCTGACTCATTACCCTTAAAACTTGGTACTCTAAAGGTGCTGCATCCGGCGGTAAAACCTTACCTGCCGAATTCTTCACCGCAGAAAACGCAGGGCTCAAACTGAGAGCCATCACCAAAACCAATAATAATACTAACACTTTCTTAATCATAAAATCTCCTCCTCCTTTTAAATTTTTGATTTTATTCTCTATATAGACCTTACAGTTCTTAATAGAGTTGTCTATATTTTACTTTACTCTTTATATCTGTCAAGGAGAATGATCCCTTGTTAGACTCTTATTATTAATAACCTATTTATGTAATTTTCTCATACGCCTCTATTCTTCAATAGTCTTTTCCCACCACTCGAATTCATCTGGAAATTTCTTATAATTCTCATCGAACCAATTTACTAAGTCAATATCATAGTATCCACCCTTATTAAATCTTCTCTCAAATTCTTCAAAACTCATATTCATCCTGATTGCTAGAATATAGTCACGTGCACCTACGTTATCATTAGGATTTGTTCTTAGTAACTTTCTAAGTAAACCTAATGCCTCTTTAGTCTTCTTCTTTTTCCATAACAAAACAGCCTTGCTTAGAATAGTTCTTATTATATGCCTATTTTCTATTTGTGACCATAACATTATGTCTGGCCAATTACCATCTTCATCGGTTATCATTTCTAATGCTTTTTTATAAGCATTGTCTAACACTTTTTCTGCCTCTTTTAAATTACCCTCATCTTCCAAAATCATATATAGTAACAGATACGGATCTAAGTAATATGGGTCTCTTTTAATTAATTGCTCCAGCTGTATCTTTATATATTTCCCGTTACTACCATCATATCTCTCTTGTAAGTCATAAAAAGCTTCTATAAATTTATGAGGTCTTTCATCTACAAATTCTCTCTTTTTTTCAGTCATGGATATTTTCCCTCCTATTAATCTCAGCTATTATTTTGCATAATTTATTAACTCCTAAATTTCCTTCCAAATCTCAGTTTCATAGTTAATACCCTATCTGTTGAGAAGATTCTTCCCGCAATAAATACTAAGACTATAAATACCGCCAGCATATAGAGGATTCCATATAGAACTATAGAGTAATTTCCAAGCATAAGATTTTGAGAGGCTAAGAATGGGTGTGTAAAGGGTATAGCCAATACTAAAGCTTTTAAAGATGGACTAAGAGAATTTATATCTGAGATTATTGTGAGAAAGTATGGTATAAGGACTAGAAACATTAGTGGGAATGAGGCACTTTGGGCACTTTTTAAATCTTCTGCTAAGACCCCTAGTATAGTAGCCAGAGCCAATGCACAGAGTATAGCCAAGAAGAGTGAAATTCCTAAGAGCACATAACTGTTAGGTGTAAATCTTAAGTTCAACTTTTGTACAACCTCATTGATCTGTGTACTACTAGGGACATTACCCATAAAACCACCCATATAAAATCTAAAACCAATCATATATATTCCAGCAGAGACTAATCCTACTAGACCAGACGCAACCATCTTAGCCATAACTATGTAATTCCTACTTATAGGAACAGTAAGAAGCGTCTCCAATGTCTTATCCTGTTTTTCCATTGCTATAGCAGAAAGTACCATCTGAGAGGAAAAAACTAGCACCATCATAAGTATGATTGGGATAAAGATAGATTGAGAAACCACAAAATTATTTACGTCTGATATAGAACCCTCAGCTATTCTATCTTTAATTACTATGAAACTTTTGTTCTTTATAGGATTCTTTAATACGCTAGGACTAATATTAGGTACTTTAGTCTTTAAGATATTGTCCGAGAGATAGTTATTTATGGAAACTATTATCTGATTTACTAATTCTGAATTTATCGAGGAGCCCATAGAAAAACTTCGAATAAGGACATAAGTCTCTATCTCCTTTGGTTGAAAACTAGATATTGAATCTGCAAAGCCTTCGGGAATGACTAGTAATAGAGGTATATTATTCTTCCTCGCATTATCAATTGCAAGTGTTTTATCCTTGATTTCCAATAGATTTATTCTAAAGTTTGCAAAGGCAAGATTTCTTAATATCTCTCCAGAGAGGTCTGAGTTATCCAGATTAAGGACGTATATATCCTTAGCTCCCTGCACCTTACCCATCTCTGATCTTGCAATATTACCTATAAAATAGAAAAGGACAATAGTAAAAACTAAAGATACTATAAGCTGAATAGTGATTAGTTCCTTTATCTCCTTTTTTAAAAGATTAATGAATTTTTTCATTGTGCTACTATCCTCCTAAATACTTCCTCTAGGTTTCTTGAGGAATATTTACTCTTTAACTCCTGAGGAGTCCCAGTTTCTAGAATTCTTCCATTATCTATAATAGAAACCCTATCGGAGAGGAACTCTATCTCTAACATATTATGGGAAGAGAGTAAGACAGAAACTCCCTCCTTTACAAAGCTCTTTATAATCTCTCTAACTTCTAAAGAATTTATTACATCTAAGCCAGATGTTGGTTCATCTAGTATAGCCAAGGTAGGCTTAATCATTAATGCCCTCGCCAATAATAACTTTCTTACCATACCTTTGCTATAAGTTCCTACCTTATCTTTTAACCTCTCTCCTAAATCGGCTATCTCTTCCCCTCTCTTAATAAATTCCTCTGCTTCTTTATCGTCTCTTGCATAGAAGTTAGCCATAAATTTTAGATAATCTATACCAGTTAAGTTTTTATAAGCTCCTGCTTCTTCAGGTAGATAACTTATCATTTCTCTTATCTTATCTGAATCTTTTCTGACATTATACCCCATAAGTTCTACAGTTCCTTTATCAGGAGAAAGAAGAGTAGCAACAATTCTCAAAGTAGTAGTTTTACCAGCCCCGTTAGGACCAATTAGGGCAAAAATCTCACCCTCTCTAACTTCAAAATCAATCCCCTTTAAGGCATTAATCTTGCCATATGACTTCCATAAATTTTTTACCTTAAGAATCGTCTCCATTGGTATTACCTCCTGAGTCCATTTTATCATAAGATATGATAGAATAGAAGAAAAAAGGAAAGAGGAGGGAATTTATGGCAAAGATACCAATAGCTTTACAACTATATTCAGTAAGAGAGGAATGTGCAAAAGACTTTGTCGGGACAATCAGAGCAGTTTCAGAGATGGGGTATGAGGGTGTTGAATTTGCTGGGTACTATAACTTAGAGGCGAAGGAGATTAGAAAGATACTTGACGATTTTAATCTAAAGGTAGCTGGTTCTCATCTTGGGATTAATACATTACTCGGTGATGAGCTCAAAAAGACTGTAGAGTTTAACTCTATTTTAGGTAACAAATTTCTTATAGTCCCAGCTTTACCTCCAGAGTATACAAAGACAAAGGAAGGCTGGATTAAAGTTGCAGAGTTATTAAGTGAGATATCTGAGAAAGTAAAACCATATGGAATGAGAGTAGGTTATCACAACCATGACATAGAGTTTAAACCTATAGATGGAGAGGTCCCTTGGGATATAGTTTTTCAAAATGCTAGTAAGGATGTGATTATGCAGTTAGATATAGGTAATGCTATGCATGGGTCGGCAGATCCGATAGAGATACTCAAAAAGTACCCAGGTCGTGCGATTACAGTCCATCTCAAAGAATATCCGTTTAGTGCCCCTGCAGTAGGAGAAGGTGAAGTAAAGTGGGAAGAGATATTTAATCTATGTGAGACTGTAGGAGGCACTGAATGGTATATAGTGGAGTATGAGACCCCTGGACGTCCTCCACTTGAATCAGTTAGACGTTGTATAGAAAATCTAAGAAAGATGGGCAAATAGTTAGTCTATAAATTTTTTGAAGGGGACAGAATCTTCTGCCCCCTTCTTTTATCCTAGAAAGGTAATCTTAGCTTTTTTAGGAGGTTCTTGATTACCTTCTTTGTATTCTTTCCCAATTAGTTCACACTTTTTCATCCTGTAGTATCTATAGTTTTCCCAAGATACGTCAGGAGGGACTCTATGATCTGTATGAGGTATAAATCCACCCTCTTTAAGGAGAGGAGTTAACCTTTCAAACTCTTTATCTATCGCCTCTTTTCCAGCTATAAGTGCTCTTTTATCAAAATAACCTCTCAAGGCTACCTTTTTACCAAATTCTTTCCTTATCTTATATGCATCTGTATGCGCTGCCTCAAGAGGGAACATAACATTTATGCCTCCCTCTAACCATAAACCTACAAGCTGGTGTATATTTCCGTCGCAATCTAACATATGGAATTCACATCCACACTCTCTCCTTAAAAACTCAGTAACCCTTTTATAACGTGGGACCATAAGCTTTTTGAACATAGCTGGTGAGATAAGAGGTCCTTGTCTGTAGCACATATCTTCCCACCAAAGTCCCATATCTATCTTACATTTCCCTGCTATTTTTTCATATACTTTGAGCATAAGCATAGTTAGATGCTCCATCATCTCTTCAACCCACTCTGGATCATCATAGAGAGCTATGGATAGGTTCTCTACTCCCATCCAATTTCTCAACCAGCCATACAGAGAACCACAGTTGATAAAGATTGGATAATCTGCATCAAATGTAAGTTTACATAATTCGTCTATGTTCTCTGGGATTCTCCTAGGGTCATCGGGGTTTAATCTCTCATCCCTAATCTTTTCCCAATCCTTTCTAGTCTCTATAGCAAATCTTATATATTTTGGGATTGAAGCCCCATATTCTGGCTTCATTACTTCTGCAATAGCACCATCTCCATCTTGAACTATAAGATGTGTCTCCTTTTCTTCAAGGACCTTATATTCAAAACCTGGTAACAGACCAGTACGGACATAAGGCATTGGTCCATACTCAGTATTATCTGTATGAAAATAGTAGTCTATTGCCGCATCAGTTCCTACATATTCTTTAGGTAATCCTTCATTGTGCCATCTTTCTATAGTCTGCTCCCATGCCCCAAACTCAAAATCAGGAACTCTATCTACTGATTCTCCTCTAAGACACCTAAGTAATCTTTCTCTGTGTGTCATTTTTTCCTCCATCTATTGTTTTTTAACAAATTATATATTTAAATGAAAGGGAATACAAGTATTTTATTGACTCTTTAGCTTTTACATGTGATGAAATATAAGACTCCTCTGCTAGACTATTTAAAATAAAAAGGGATATGTGCTATTATATAGTAAATAATCTTTGTTTATAAGGGAAAATTTATTTAATGAGTAGTTTCTTTAGGAGTGGAAGGAGTTTAAATTTATATAGAGAAATAAAGGTAGGAGGTAATTATATGAAGATATCACAGTTTAATAAAAGTTATAATTGGTATAAGGGTAATTTACATTCCCACTCAACAGTTTCTGATGGAAGACTGACACCTGAAGAATTAGTCAGAGTCTATTATGAAAAAGGTTGGAATTTTCTGGCTCTTACCGATCACTCAATATACTCCTACTGGAAAGAGTTAGAAAGGGGAAATTTTATTATTATACCTGGGATAGAGATAGCTATAGATGAGACGGAAAGACCAAGATGTTATCATTTTGTAGGTATATCAAATTTCTTTTCGGGTAAGGATACAAAGGAGAGGATTGATAAGTTCCTATGGTACGGACCAAAGGCTATTCAAGACGCTGTAGATACATTAAGAGATAGGGGAATGTTTGTCTTTTTATGTCATCCTATTTGGTCTAGGACTGAGTTTGAAGACTTTAAAGACCTTAAGGGTTACTTTGGGATAGAGATATATAATAATGGGTGTGAACTAGAAAATCATACAGGATTTTCTACTATATATTGGGACTCTCTTTTAAGACGTGGAAGGAAGATTTGGGGTATAGCGGTAGATGATAATCATAATAATATAGAAGACTCTCTAGGTGGCTGGGTAGTAGTAAATGCTCCCAGACTTACTACAGTAGATATTGTAGATGCTCTCATAGAAGGTAGATTCTACTCTTCAACTGGACCGACCATATACGACTTTGGAGTAGAGGACGGAGAAGTATATATAGAATGTTCTAATGTCAAAGCTATACACTTTGTAACTTATGAACCAAGAGGTAAGAGTTATTATACTAATGGCGTTAAGTACTTAACCTCTGCCAAGTTTAAATTAAGCGGTAAAGAGTTATACGTAAGAGTTGAGTGTATTGATGAAGATGGGAAGATAGCTTGGACAAATCCTATATTTTTGACAGGAGGCTAGAGATGCTTGAGGTTGGAGAAAGGGCAATAAGTTTCTCTTTGCCAAACAAAGAGGGTAAGTTGGTTTCCTTAGAAGATTTCCTTGGAAAGTGGATAGTGCTATATTTTTATCCCAAAGATAATACATCAGGATGTACTCTTGAAGCTATAGAATTTACAAATCTTTTAAAAGAATTCGAAGACTTAAATGCTGTTGTCTTAGGGGTGAGTAAGGATTCTATAAAGTCACATCAGAATTTTGCCCAAAAACACTCATTGACAATAGAGCTTCTAAGCGATGAAGAAGCTTCTATTATAAAAGCTTATGGAGCTTGGGGTAAGAAAAAGATGTATGGTAAAGAGCACGAAGGGATAATTCGTTCTACCTTTATTATTAATCCTGAAGGCTATATAGCTTATGTATTTGAAGATGTAAAGCCTAAGGGACATGCAGAAGAAGTTCTAAAGAAGCTAAAAGAGTTACAGAGAAACAAATAACGTATATTAGAGGAGTCTAAGATGATAGAAGAATTCCCCTAAGCCGAATATTGTAATAAGTAAATGTATAAACATAGAAGCGGTAAGATATGATGGGGGTATAACGAGAAGTGATTTTGCAAAGGTGCTAGGTAATTATGTAAATTATATCCCTGTATGTCCAGAAGTGTCTATAGGATTAGGGGTACCAAGAGACCCTATAATTATAATAAAAGAGGATGAGTCTTATAAGCTATATCAACCCAAGAATAATCTAGATTTGACGGACAGGATGAAGGATTTTTCTGAGAGATTTCTCTCTTCTTTAAAAGAAGTTGACGGATTTTTATTAAGGAGTAAATCACCTAGTTGTGGTGTATTAGGAACAAAGATATTTGAAGATCCATACTCTAGTATTCCTATAGAAGAAGGAAAAGGACTTTTTGCTAAAAAAGTTTTTGAGAGATTTGGGTATCTAGCTATAGAGGATGAGGTCCGGCTGAAAGATTTGGAAATAAGGAATCACTTTCTAACTAAAATTTTTGCTTTTGCTGAACTTAGAAAGACATTAAATAATAATACTTCAATAAAGGAACTTATCAATTTTCATCAGAGATATAAATATCTTCTTATGGCTTATAATCAGAAAATTCTACGAACTCTTGGAAGATTAATAGCAACTCAGAGAGATTTAGAAATCTATGATCTAATTTCTACTTATAAAGAGGAATTCCGTAAGGCATTTTTAAATATGCCTTCCAGAGGTTCACATATAAATGTGTTACAACACATATTTGGTTACTTCTCTAAATATCTAAACACTAAAGAGAAAGAAGATTTTTACAATCTGCTAGATAAGTATAGAGAAGGTTCGATTTATCTTACCGAAATTATAAAACTCATAAGAGAATATAACTTTAGATTTAAAAATTCTTATATTATAAATCAGAGGTATCTATACCCATATCCAGAAGAACTCTTATTTTATAAAGATTAGAAAGGGGTGATGTATAGTGAAATATATCGATATCGGTGGAGAAAAGATAAACGCTTCAGAGATTGCCTTAGGCTGTATGAGAATAGCTAGTAAAACGATAAAAGAGGTGAAAGAGCTTATAGATACAGCCTTAGAAGAGGGAATAAACTTTTTTGATCATGCGGATATATACGGTGGTGGTAAGTCTGAGGAGGTATTTGCTGAAGCTATAGGTATGAACCCGAATATCAGAGAAAAGATTATTATTCAGACAAAGTGTGGTATTAGAAGAGGATATTATGACTTTTCTAAGGAACATATCTTAGAGTCTGTTAATGGGAGCTTAAAGAGGCTCAAGACTGATTATGTAGATATCTTACTCTTACATCGTCCCGATACTTTGATGGAGCCAGAAGAGGTTGCAGAGGCATTTTCGATACTTCACACTAGTGGGAAAGTAAGAAATTTTGGCGTGAGCAATTTCCATCCAATGCAGATTGAACTACTAAGTAAGTATCTAAATCAACGAATTATTGTAAATCAATTACAGTTTAGTATTGCCCATACCGGTATGATCGACTTTGGATTTAATGTAAATATGAAGGTTGATCAGGCTATAAATAGGGACGGCAGTGTTTTAGAATACTGTAGACTAAAAAATATAACAATACAAGCTTGGTCTCCTTTCCAGTATGGATTTTTTGAGGGAACTTTTATGGGAAGTAGTAAGTTTAGAGAACTCAATGATAAGATTGACGAGATTGCTAAAAAGAAAAATGTTCCAAGTATCGCTATTCCTATAGCATGGATCTTAAGACATCCAGCAAGGATACAGCCGATAGTTGGCACCACAAATCCTTCCAGGTTAAAAGAGATATGTAAAGCCTCAGAAGTCAATCTCTCAAGAGAAGAGTGGTATGAGTTATACCGTTCTGCAGGGAATAAGTTACCATAGAGAATCTTTTGTAAATGGGGGGATAAAAGATGAGATTTGTTATGGCTTTGGTTGTTGTAATACTTCTGTTATCTATTTTATACCTCTACCCTTATGAAGATGGAATTACTGATCACAGGTCACTTGCCTATAAAGACAGTAAATTTATTAATATAGATGGTTTAGAGGTCCATTATAGAAGATATGGATTTGGAGAAAGATATATCGTCCTGCTCCACGGGTTTGGATCGAGTACCTATACCTGGAATAAGATTATTAAATCCTTATCTCCAAAATTTACAATTATCTCTTTTGACAGACCTGGCTTTGGTCTTACTCAGAGGAGATTTGATTTGAATTATAATCCTTATACTGTTGAGTATCACCTTAAGTTGATAGAGAAGCTGATGAAGTTAATGAGAATCAACAGGGCTATATTGGTTGGACATTCTGCAGGTGGCACACTTGCAGTCCTATTCACATTAAATCATCCGGAAATGGTAGAAGAACTTGTTTTGATTGATCCTGCCATTTTTACAACTAGTGGGATACCTGAGTGGTTCCGAATTATCTCTAGCATTCCTTTTATCGACCATATTGGCCCAAAGCTCGTTGGTTGGATATTGTTAAATTCTCCCGAGAAAATACTGAGGAATGCTTATTACAATCCTAATAAGCTTACCGAAGTAGATATAGAAGAGTATAAGAAGTCTACAAAAATATTTGGATGGAAAAGGGCACTGTGGGAATTTACTAAGGGTAGTAGAGTAGAAAGCTTTGAGTTCAGACTACCAGAAATTAATCAAAGAACTATAATAATCCACGGAAGACAGGATAAAATGATTCCGTTAGAAGGTAGTATTAGACTTAATAAGATACTTAGTAATTCTTCTCTATTTATCGTTGAAAACTGCGGACACCTCCCTCAAGAAGAGTGTCCAGATGAAGTTGCAAAGATATTACTTAATAATCTATAATGAAGATAATGCGAGAAATATTGTCATAGTTATAATTTTTTAAGTTTGTGGAGGTGAATTTTGGTACGCCTGTATAGAGTTTTAGTCTTAGTATTTTTATCTTTGACATTAGTTTCTAGTCCTGTATTAGCTAGAGAAAGATTTAGAATAAATGTTAGGGCAGACGTAGAGGATGAGAATTTAGGGATAGAATTTGAGTATAATCTCTCTTATAGAGTCTATATCGATGGAGGGCTTGGTCTCAATATACTAGGTCCTACAAATAAAGGGAAGGTATTTCTTGGATTTAAGTATTATCTGATAGACCCCGATGATAAGCTCTACTTAAGGATTCGAGGTATAACTAATTTTGAGGATGCCACTATTACAAAGTTTAGGTTAGGTCTGGGTATAGGATACACCACATATTTCAGTCATACTAGAAGTTCTATAGAAGTAGGAATTTTAGTGGGTTCTTATGGTGGAACGTTGGAAATTAAGCCTTCCTTAGGAGTAACTGTTGCTATCAAGTAGCTTATGAGATAGAAAGACTTCTAAGGTCTTTCTACATTGACAGATGAGTATTAAATTTAGTATATTATTAGTATCTTAAAAAATAAAAAAATATGGAGGTGGAACAGATGAATAGAGTGTGGAAAAAGTTACTTGGGCTTTTGGTAGCGGTAATTCTTGTCTCTATGCCGTTTCTTACCAATGCCCAAACGGTCAATGTAAACAAAGATGGCTGGTTAGATGAGGTGGTTTTCTTCCCAGAGAAGGATTTGGCTAAAGCCATCGATATGATGACTAAGGGGGATATGGATGTCTTCTTCAAAGACATTGACGATCCGGTTCTATTTAGAAGGGTTAAAGAAAATCCTCAACTTGCCTATTCTATGTCTTTTGGTCTTTATAACGAGCTAACATTTAACCCAGTAGGTCCAGAGTATAAGGATGGTAGGCTCAATCCATTTAGTAATGCTAGGATAAGAGAGGCAATGAACTTAATAATAGACAGGCAGTACATCGTAGATGAGATAATGGGCGGACTTGCTACCCCTAAATTTGTCCCTCTATCTAAAGGCTTTCCTGAATATGAAAGATACAAGACTACAATCTCTACAATAGAAACTACTTATAAATACAGTTTTGCTAGAGGACAGAAGATTATATCCGATGAGCTTAAGAAGATGGGAGCAGAGTTAAAAGGTGGTAAGTGGTACTACAAAGGAAAACCAGTTACGGTAAAGTTTATTATTAGGACCGAAGATAGAAGGAAGGCTATAGGGGATTATATCTCTGGTCAGTTAGAAAAGTTAGGTTTTACAGTAGAAAGAATGTATAAGACTTCGAGAGAAGCATCCCCTATATGGATGAGAGGAGACCCTGCAGAGGGACAATGGGATATTTACACAGGCGGTTGGATAACTACAGTAGTTGCTAGAGATACTGCTGATAACTTCCAATTCTTCTACCTACCCGATTCATCTATGTCTTTCTCTCCACTCTGGAAAGCTTATACGCCGACAAAGGAATTTAGAGATTTAGGGAATAAGCTGGCTAATAAGAATTTTTCAAGTATGAAAGAAAGAAATCTACTTATGACTAAGGCATTGCACCTTGCTATGAAGGATTCTGTAAGGGTATGGTTAGTGGACCAAAACTCTGCTTGGGTAAGACGTAAAGGTGTAGATGCAGTAGCAGATTACGCTGGGGGATACTCGGCTAGAGTATGGCCCTACACACTAAAGTTTGCCGACAAGACTGGCGGGAGGATTAGAATTGGAAGTACAGAGGTCATTATAGACCCATGGAACCCAGTAGCTGGATCTAACTGGATCTACGATAATATGTTAGTAGAAGCAACATTGGGTAGAGCATATATATGGCATCCACAGACAGGATTACCAATCTTATTAAAAATAAAGAGTGCAGAAGTTATAGCGCAGAAAGATGTTCCAACATTTAAGAATCCTGATACTAAATGGCTAAAACTTACTAAAGTTGATAAGGTTACTGTTCCTGCCGATGCCTGGTATGGCTGGGATGTAAAGAAGCAAAATGTAGTTACCGCGGGAGAGGCGGGAGTAAAAGAGGCTAAAGTAAAAGTAGTTGTAAACTATGATGATATTATTGGTAAAGATAAATACCACGATGGCTCAGTTATGAGCACTGCAGACTTTATAGTGGATTGGATTATAGGATTTGAAAGAGCAAGTAAAGACAGCAAACTCTATGATGAATCTTATGTAGACACATTTAACTCTTGGAGAGACCAGTTTGTAGCTTGGAAGATAGTAAAGACAAATCCTCTAGTTATCGAATACTATATCAACTACTCTGAACTTGATGCCGAACTTACCGCTACTGCTTTTGCAGTTTCTGGATATTATCCTTGGCATCTATATGCCATTGGTATAAGAGCAGAAGAGGAAGGTAAGCTTGCATTTAGTGCCGATAAGGCAAAAGAGAAAAAGGTGGAGTGGATGAACTACATTGGCGGACCAAGCTTAACTATTCTTAAAGATGTAGTGGAAAGAAGTGAGAAAGAAGGGTACATACCATTTAAGAACTTTGTTGGGAAGTACGTAGACCCATCGGTAGCCAAAGAAAGATTCTCGTCTCTTAAGAAGTTCTACGAAAAGTATGGGCATTTCTGGGTAAGTAATGGACCATACTACTTGGAAAAGGTAGATGTAGTTGCCCACACTGCATTACTTAAGAACTCCAAGCTACTAAAGTAATAGATAAGGTTTTCATTTGCTCTTTATCATAACCCAGAGGGTCTTGTCCCTCTGGGTTTTTAATTGTATAATAAAATTCAAAAAGGAAGGAGGATGATTATCAATTAAGAGTTTATTGAAATATATACTAAAGCGCGGATTATCACTATTTTTGACTGTAGTAGTAGCGGTATATCTAACTATAGTAATAGCTAATGCTGGTGGTTATGTAGATAAGATAGTAGAGACTGAACTTAGGTTTAATATAGCTACGCGGTTTAAAGATGACCCATCATTTAGAAATCTATCTGAAGAGCAACAGAAGGAGCTTATAGAGAGTAGATTTAAACATGAGATGAAAAGGCGTGGCTTAGATATGCCTTTCCCCATTAGAAGTATGTATCACCTTAGAGATGCGATTACCTTGAATCTTGGAAGGGCTATGTATATGACAAGTGATGGTGGTTCTGCACTTGTAAGGAATATAATCTTAGAAAGGCTTCCTGTTACTGTCATACTTTTTACAACAGCAACTGTAGTTAATTTCTTCTTACATCTCTTCTTAGGTCTAAGACTATCTAGGAAGTATGGTTCTTTCTGGGATAAACTAGTTATAGCTCTTTCACCGACATCAGTTATTCCTGGATGGTTTTATGGGATATTCTTGATAATGATCTTTTACTCATGGCTACATATACTTCCTGCAGGAGGATTGGTTGATTATCCTCCCCCTTCTGGAACTATACCCTACTTTTTAAGTGTATTGAAGCATATGATACTGCCTTTGGCTTCTTGGATTATAGCCAGTCTATTCTTAGGTATATATCAGGAGAGGACATTTTTCCTTATCTACTCTACAGAAGATTATGTAGAAGTTGCTAAGGCTAAAGGACTTACGCCTAGACAGATAGAGAATAGATATCTCTTAAAGCCTGCTCTTCCTCCAGTAATTACAGGGTTTGCCTTGAGTGTTATATCTTCTTGGACAGGAGCTATAGTTACTGAAGCGGTTTTTAACTGGCCAGGGTTAGGGCGAGTAATATCTCAGGCTATTAGTTATTTTGACGCTCCGGTAATCGTTGGGGTAACAGTTGTCTATGCTTACCTTTTAGCTATAACTGTTCTTGCTTTAGACATCATATATGCAATAGTAGATCCTAGAATGAGGATACAGGGGTAAAAAATGAAAGGACAAGAGATCATATCTGAATACAGCTTTAAGGGTATTTTAAAAGAGGTCTTAAGCTACAAAGCGGGGGTATCTGCACTTGTAATACTAGCATTCTTTGGGATTCTTATCGTATATACAGTAATAGCACTACCATATAAAGAGACAATAGCCCTCTGGAATAGTAGCACTGCCTTCCTCAAAAATCCAAGGAATGCCGAGCCCGTATGGTGGAGTATATTTACAAGGAAGAAGAAACCAAGAAATGTAGAGTTAAATATGGACATTAATAGTGCTAATCTTACTCAAGAGGGGAATATCTTTAGGGGAGAGGTAAGAAGAGATTTTGTCTATGATTATGATGATTTCCCCACAGAATTTAATATATTCTTTAATGCTAACTATAAGAAAAGCTCTCCAATAGTAAGGGTATACTTAGTTCGACCTGATGGAGATAAAATACTACTTAAGGAGCACACTTTAAGGTCTCAAGATGATACTCTTTACCTAAGTAATGACTTTTCTCTTGAGAATAAATTGGATACTTATGTAAGATCGAAGATAAATGAGCCTATTGATTTTTCTATAACTACTACTAGAGCACTATTTATGAAATATTCTAATAAGCTAGAAGTTCTTAAAGGTAGCTACTCTTTAATTCTAGAAGCAGAGTTGGGAAATAAGGAAGATTCTCTTACAGCTGATGTGGTATTTTATGGCTCCGTCTATGGTATAGCAGGTACAGACCATCTAAGAAGACCTATCCATATTGCTCTATTGTGGGGTGCACCTCTAGATCTATCATTTGGTTTAGGCGCATCTCTAAGCATCACTATCATACAGCTGATTATAGCGACTATAAGTGGATGGTTTAGTGGTTTGACAGATGCCCTTATTCAAAGATTTACTGAAGTTTATATGGTTTTACCCTTCTTACCTATTATGATAATGATATCTCTATTTTATAAATTAAACCTATGGAGTTTGCTCGCTGTAGTTGTTCTTTTAAGTATATTCGGGTTTGGAATAAAGACTACTAGGGCACTAGTCCTTCAGGTTAAGACATTACCATATATTGAATCTGCACAAACATATGGGGCAAGCAATTGGAGAATAATATTCCTGTATATAATTCCAAAGATACTTCCTCCCGTGATCCCTGGACTGGTGGCGTCTGTTCCTGTATATGTATTCCTCGAGGCTATACTATCTATGTTTGGTGTTCTAGACCCTACTCAACCTACATGGGGAAAAATTATAGAGGATGCCTTTTCTAATGGGGCTCTATATAAAGGATATTTTTACTGGGTTCTTATACCATCATCCCTCTTGATACTTACCGCTATATCTTTCTCTCTACTGGGATTTGTCTTAGATAGAATAGTTAATCCTAAATTGAAGGAGCTATAAAATTATGGAGAATAACAACCTACTGAAAGTCCAAAATTTCAGTCTTTCATATAGAACTAGAAAAGGGGATGTAGAAGCGGTAAATAATATTAGCTTCGAATTAAGAAAGGGAGAAACACTGGCTATAGTAGGAGAATCTGGATGTGGTAAAAGTTCATTAGCTCGTGGGCTTATTAGGTTATTCCCGAGAAACATAAAAAGGGTAGATGGAAAGATAATACTAGATGGAAGAGACGTCTTATCTCTGGATGAAGAGACATTTAGGAAAGAAGTCAGATGGAGAGAGATATCTATGGTCTTTCAAGGAGCGATGAACTCTTTAAACCCAGTTCTAAGAGTAGTATTCCAAGTGGCAGAACCACTTATGGTTCACTTTGGAATGGATAGAAACTCTGCTTTTAAGAGAGCTAAAGAGATTTTGGGTTTAGTTGGTATATCTTCTGCCTTTGCAGAAAGATACCCATTTGAGCTAAGTGGTGGTATGAAGCAAAGAGTTGTTATAGCTATGGCACTTATTACAAACCCTAAGTTATTACTCCTAGATGAACCAACATCTGCTCTAGACATAATAACCCAAGAGAATATAATGAATCTATTGAAGATGTTAAAGAAGGAACTTAATTTGACCTATATCTTTATTACTCATGATATAGCACTAACAAGTGAACTTGCAGATAGAATGGCAGTTATGTACGCTGGTGAGATAGTAGAGATTAGTCCTGTGGAAGATTTTTATAGAAATCCTTCACATATGTATACAAAACTGCTCTTAGATAGTGTCCCCACACTTAGAAAAGATAAAAATCTAAAATCAATCCCTGGATCTCCTCCGAGTTTAATAGATCCTCCTTCTGGTTGTAGATTTCATCCTAGATGTCCATCAGTTATGGATATATGTAAGGTCAAAGAACCACCATTTTATAAAATAAAAGAAGGACACTTTGCTAAATGTTATCTAAACGAGGGTAGATAAGATATGAATAACGAACTACTTAGAGTAGAGGAATTAAAGGTTTGGTTTGATATAAAGAAGGGTTTATTTTCTAAACCTGTATATGTCAAGGCGGTTGATGGGGTAAACTTTACATTGAATGCTGGTGAATCGATCTCACTTGTTGGGGAAAGTGGAAGCGGAAAGACTACTCTTGGTAAGACTATACTTAGGCTATATAAACCAACAGGTGGTAAGATTATCTTTGACGGGAAAGACATAAGTGATTCTGATTTAAAGAATATGAAGTGGTATAGAAGAGAGACTGGTCTAGTTCAGCAGGACCCATTTGGTGCCTTACCCCCCCATTTTACTATCTATAGGATACTTGAAGAGCCATTAATAATACACAGTATAGGAAATAAGTCGGAAAGAAGAGATATGATATATCAGGCATTAGAAGAGGTAAGGCTTACCCCTGTAGAAGATTTTGCTCCTAAGTATCCTCATATGTTAAGTGGTGGACAGATGCAGAGAGTTGTCATAGCTAGGGCTCTTATTATGAGGCCTAAACTTGTAATAGCAGACGAACCTGTCTCTATGTTAGATGCATCAGTTAGGGTTGAGATATTAGAATTATTGAGGAGTATGCAGGATAGACATAAGACAAGTCTTATCTATATAACTCATGATCTTGCTACAGTAAGGATGTTTACACATTGGATATTCATTATGTATGCGGGAGAGATTGTAGAGAGGGCTCTAACTAAGGAACTGCTCTCTAATCCTCTACATCCATATACAAATGCACTGTTAAATGCGATTCCCGAACCAAATCCAGAAAATAGGAATATACTTAAAGAAGTACCTCCTGGTGAACCACCAGACCTAGTAAATCCTCCACTAGGTTGTAGATTTGCCCCAAGATGTTCTCAGGCAAAAGATATATGTTCTAAAGAGAGACCTCCAGAATTAGAAATAAAGGATAAACATTGGGTTAGGTGTTGGTTATATAGTTAGCATAAAGTTTTCATCTAAAAACTAAAAAAGCGGGTTCAAATTTGACCCGCTTTTTATATTTTAAAGTTTTTCTTATCTTGCGTACGGATCAGCTGCATCTCGCAATCCATCACCCAAGAAGTTGAAACAAAGAACAGTTAATATGATAAATGCAGCTGGGATAAGACGCCAAGGATAATGTGCAACAGCCAAGACCTGTTGTGCATCTTGTAATAGTACACCCCAACTTATTGCTGGGGGCTGCAATCCTAAACCTAGAAAACTCAGAGCAGTTTCTCCTAAAACCATATTAGGTATAGAAAGAGTTATTGACACTATCAGATGACTAGTAAACGAAGGCAGTAGATGTCTCGTTATTATTCTCCATTCGCTTGCACCTGCCAATCTGGCTGCCATGGTAAAGTCTTCTTCTCTTAGACTTAATAATTTTCCACGCACAACCCTCGCTAAACCGCACCATCCAATAACAGAAAGAATTATGGTGATAGTAAAGTAAGTCTTAGTTACAGGCCAATCTCTTGGGACAGCTGCAGACAATGCCATCCATAAAGGTATGGAGGGAATTGATATGAGAAAATCTATTATCCTTTGAATAATTTCATCAACTGTTCCACCTAAATATCCGGATACTCCACCTAAAATTATACCGATTAGGAAGCTTAAGAACACTCCAACCAGACCTATAGTCAAGGATATACGAGCCCCATAAATAACCCTAGAGAAAATATCCCTCCCTAACTCATCTGTCCCAAATAAGAAAGTTGGTCCTTCTTCTGAGCCAAAAAGGTGAAGATTACTAGAAAACATTCCCCAGAGTTTATAATTATCCCCTTTTACAAATAGGCGTAATCTATATTTCTTTGTAGGGTCATTTACAAACATCTTACGAAAGGTCTCCATATTCATTTCTGACCTTAAGCCATAAACAAATGGCCACTGTATTCCATTTTCTTTATCATAAATACGGATTATTTGAGGAGGAGCATTTTTATAATCCTCGAATCGTCTCCATGGATTATAAGGAGCAATAAATTCGCAGAAAAGAACTAATATATATAAGAGAGCAAGTATATACATACTAAATATAGCCAATTTATGTCTTCTAAATTTCCACCATATTAATTTCCATTGAGATGCAAACCATATTTCCTCTATCTCTTCTTTTTCACTTATATATTCAGTTTCTTGAAAATCTTTAAATTCTGCCATTATTATCAGCCTCCACTACCAACATTCTCATATCTAATCCTAGGATCTACCCATGCTAAGAGAATATCAGAGAGTAAAGTCCCTATTAATGTGAGAAAACTTGCTATTAATACAAAACTCCCTGCAAGATACATATCTTGAGCCAACAATGCCTGCATAAATAAAGGTCCCATAGTCGGTAGATTTAAAACAATAGAAACAATAGTTTCTCCAGAGAAAATAGAAGGTAAGGTCCAACCAATAGTACTTATCATAGGGTTTATAGCTATGCGAACAGGATATTTAAAAAGTAACTTTCTCTCAGGTAAACCTTTAGCTCTAGCTACTATAACATACTGCTTCCTGAGCTCATCTAATAGATTAGCTCTCATTGTACGAATAAGGCCGGCAGTTCCAGCCATACCGATTATTATTACTGGTACCCATATATGCTTAAGCATATCAATTACCTTTGCCAGACTCCACGGGGCATCAACATATGCTTGAGAGAAAAGTCCTGTAACCATCAAGCCAAACTGTGAATAGGCAAACCATATAATTATTAAAGCTAAAAGAAAACCGGGGATAGAAAGCCCTATAAATCCTATAAAGGTAAATATGTAGTCAAAAGTTGAATATTGACGTATAGCTGAATATATTCCTATAGGAACACCTATCAACCAAGTCAAGGTTATAGATAATAAAGAAAGAACTATACTTAAAATCAATCGCTCCTTGATTAACTCATTTATAGGTCTATTCCACTGTAGAGAACGTCCAAAATTTCCTTGAGTTATGATATTTTTCATCCATATAAAATACTGCATATAAATTGGTTTGTCTAAACCATATTCCTTAACTAGTCTTGCGATAGTCTCTTCACTAACTAAAGTTCCAGACCTCCTAAGTTGTTCCAAATATACGGTCAGATAATCCCCTGGAGGTAATTGAATTATAATAAAAGATACTATAGAGAGGACAATCAATAAAGGTACAATCAATAAGAGTCGTCTAACTATATAACTAAGCATGTCATAACCACCATCCTTCTATGAAAATAAGCCCGGATGATAGAAGTTTCTACCATCCGGGACTTGAACTCTAATTATCTATAAAATAGGACTTCTCCGGCAAAATTCCCTAGAATCTGATATCCCTTCTCAGGAACATTCCCTAGTTTTTCATTGACAATTAGAGGTATCATTATATCTTCTACCGGAACTAGCAAGAAGAGAGTATCGTGAATAGTCTTTTTCCAAGTCTCTAAGTATTTCTTTATCTCAGTTGGGGTTGTACTGGCTTTCATTTTCCCATATAGTGTAAAGATAGGCTTAAACGCAGCAGGTGGCTCCATCCCTTTCTTTCCAAAGGAAGTATACCAATCATAGAATCCTGCAGAGATCTTTGCCCTATCGTTTAGGACTACCCAGTCTAACATATAAGGATTTCCTTCTATTACAGGTAAGTCAAACCAAGTGCTTACAACAACTTGTGTCTGATTTGCCTGTACTCTTTGACTTAGGAGAGAAGAATCTACGTATTTCATAGTAGTATAGATTCCTATACTCTTCCAGTTCTCTACCAATAACTCACATAGAGGTATAAAGTCTGTAGATGGAGCGCTGGTCTCTATAAGTAACTCCATCCTCTTTCCGTCAGGTCTTAATCTCCAACCCTCCGAGTCTCTCTTGTTAAGTCCCATACTATCAAGTATTTGATTAGCTTTAGCAGGATTATACTCACTAGGGGTTATTCTAGACGGGGATGCAAATCCATTATAAACTGCATCAATTATTTCTTTACGATTTATAGCTAAGTTTAATGCTTCTCTAAATCTACGATCCCAGATAATCTTACGCCATGTGGCATCTGGATTGCTGTAGTTAAATGTAATTGGTATTGGGCAGTGGAATTTTAGTAGCTTTACTTTATACCCGCCTTTTGCCTCATTCTCTTTATATAAAGCAACTTCTTTTATGGATACAGCCTGTCTTGCTAGGTCTACTTCTCCACCCATAATCTTCATAGGAAGCATATCTACTCTAGTCACTGTATCAGCCCTGATTTCATCTATATAGGGAAGTTGATTACCTGCAGTATCAACTTTCCAATAATAGGGATTACGTTTTAATATAGCAACTTGCGCAGTTGGCATATCAACTAACACATAAGGAGCAAGAGTTGGACATCCAACTTTAGTCTTACCTAAACCCCAACTAGCCCATGCATAAAGCCAGTATAATCTTGACCACTCTTTCTCTCCAAGCCCGTTTTCTTTTAGTAAGGGCTGTAATTTTTCTATTGGAGTATATTTAGCATGAAATTTTTTCATATAGTGACTAGGCTGAAGTAATGGTCCAGAGTCCCATGTCTGCCAGTGTAAGCTAAGAGTATAAGGGAATAATCCGTAAGAGTTCTTAAATATTACACGGAAAGTATATTTATCAACTATTTCTAACTTGAAAGGAGTTCCATCGGCATTTGCTAACCAGACAGGAAATACTGGAGTAAGTTCTTCGTTTAATAATACATCTTCATAGGCAAAACGCACATCATCAGTAGTAACAGGTTCACCATCTGACCACTTCATCCCTTTTCTAAGGTAAAAAGTAAATACTTTTGTTTGCATCTTTGGACATATCAAAACCTTTGAATACATTACCTCTTGGCTTTTTCCCAGGTTCTCCTAAACCTGATTGAGTTAATAATGGTTCTCTACTAATAGCCCACCATTCTCCACCTCCTGGAGTTCCAGGATTTACTATCCTTAAAGTCCCACCATACTTCCCTATTTCTAATTTAATATCCCCTGCAAGGACCTCTTCTCCTTCTTTATAGACTAGTGGCTCTTCGGGGAGTCTTTGCTCTACTGGTGGTAGTTTACCTGCCTTCACTAATTCTGCCAGCATCGGAGCTTCATTATACTTCTTTTGGGCAAAAGAGACGCTTCCAAAGCTGAAAAATAAACTTGTCAATAGACTTATAATCATTAATCCTACTAGAATTCTTCTCATCTCAAACCTCCTTAAGAATATTTTAGATTTGACACTAAATAGTTCCCTCTTAGGGTTACTAGACTTGGTAGAACTTTCTGTCCACATAGAACTTACCAGAATCTTTCCTCTCTCCATTATCCCTCCTTTCTTTATAGACATTTTTAACAGCAGTTATATTTATATCATAGCTCAAAAACCTTGTCAATTATCACTCGGCAAATTGATCCGTAATCAAAATTTTACCTCCTGGAAGCTTGTAGTATAATTTTACAAAAAACTTCCAGGAGGTGACAAACAATGTTAAATTTGATACTAAATATTTTAACACAATATTCTCTTAATAAAAGTGT